>TARA_R110002051_G_scaffold6663_5_pt1 | contig 33050 bp, 31 predicted proteins | sample TARA_R110002051 | Tara Oceans TARA_R110002051 (sample SAMEA4397023) | marine metagenome | biome: Polar Biome; feature: [MES] marine water layer (ENVO:01000295) within the mesopelagic zone...; material: water (ENVO:00002006), including particulate matter (ENVO:01000060) such as...... | reverse complement strand
CAGCCAGTCTTTGCCAGTAACGCCCTCACGCTCTGCATCATAGAATTCGGCGCGTTCCTGGCCCCTGCCGGCCCCCTCCCTTTGCAGATAGCCGAGATGGGCCCGTTGGGTGCCGATGCCGCCTCCGCCCAGCTTCACAAATCGCGCCTGGATGATCGCTCTGCGCCCGCCGGTAAAACCATGCGGCGAGGAAGGCGATGATCTTCGCCTGGCACTACCGTTCGTCCGCGCGCCTTTCAGGAAAGCCCGCATGCTGCCTTTGGTGCCACCGGACCGGTTGCCGATCCGCCCGAGCCGGGGCCGGAAGGCATCTTCGTCGCCGCTCATATAGAGCCCCACCGGTAATCCACGAAATCGCAATGCCTATTGAAGGTCCGGGATGGAGAGCAGCAGATGTGAGTACAAATGGTGCCAAATCCGACTCGTGTGTAATCATCCATGGTGACTGCGATCTGGCCAATTCCGCGACTCACGCCATCCGACGCACTGACTCGTGAAAATCCCTGATCCCCATTGCCATCCCGTGTCCTCTGGACACGGATGCTTTTATCTTGCGCTACCTCCCTCTTTGACTTTGCCACCGGGTCCAGAATTGAAAAGTGCGTGAAGCTCATGACGAAGACCTTGCCAGGTCAAGCGAGGCAAACACGTCCGGATCATAAGGGTCGGGCAAAAGATTGCTCGCGATCTGCGCATGAACATGACGCCAGTAGGCAGGGTGAATGTCATGCATAACATGAGCGTCAGAGAGCACATCAATCGCTCGCAGGGCACGCTTGGCGCGGGTCTTTCCGAAGGCGTGTAGCAGCAGATGTGCGCCGGGTTTGATACCAGGAATCCGGGTCAGTTTCTCTCCCGGATGACCTGCCTTGGCGACCACGACGCGCCAGGTTTGTGTGCCAAAGCCATCCCCGCGCCAACGCACAAAGCCGAAGACTTGTCCCGGTTTGAAGAGATGCATTGCGCCCCGAAAGGGTAGTCCACGTGAATGGAAGGCGCGGCCAAACAGGAGGCGGTCATTCGCAGATTTTCCGCGAACGGTGAGATTAAGCGCAGTCAATGCGGTCTGTTCTGATGCGCCCGACATGCCGGTGCGGGATGCATAATCTGAGCCAGACTGGGTAGCGGTCAAGACTTTTACCTAGTTTTGGGCTGGGGCTCGCCCACCCCCACCCCCGGCAGTCTTCCTTAAGCTAAATAGCTGATCGTTATCACCGCGGTGGGCGGTACGTCCGAAGCGCCCATACAGGCATGCTCATGTCATGCTGAAACGGGAGGTCTGATCAAAGAGACAACGTTAATCGGCGAAAGCGGATTTGAGTATTTTGCAAACTCGCGTCTAGATCGCCTACTCGCAAAGATTGAAATTGATTTATTTATCTCCGAACGTATAGCTCGTTTATAAAGAGATTGGGATGGCATTGGACGATATCGAGATCTCAAAATTTGATGTTGGAGCACCTGCCGAAGCAGTCGAAGTTAATTCGGCAAAAATCTTCAGTGGAAAAGTTTTCCCTCCAGCCCAGCACATACTGCTGTTTGATGCAGGTGATTGGGAAATATTTATACGGGAATGGGCTCAGTTTCAAAAAACGAAATACCAGCTAGTGACACAACTTGGAGGTGCGTATGATCGAGGCGTGGACGTCGCCTGCTTCCTTTCCAATCAAGGTTTCTTGGGCGATTGGGACAACTATCAGTGCAAATATTACAAAGGCGATGCCCTTACACCTGGCACTGCAATTCCAGAGATAGGGAAAATTCTCTGGCACGCATTCCAGAAAAATATTTCTCTTCCTCGGCGTTACTACTTCTTTGCGCCGAAGGACTGCGGTCCATCCTTGAAAGCGCTGCTGCTAGATAGTCCAAAGCTGAAATCGAAGCTTAAGGAACAATGGGATGATTGGTGCTCCAACACTATAACTTCGACAAAGACCATAAAGCTTGAAGGTGATTTCCTAGTCTATGTTGATTCGATCGACTTTTCGATTTTCAACTATAAGCCAACGCATGAAGTGATAGAAGAACATCGCGCCACACCGTATTTTCACGCCCGGTTTGGAGGTGGATTGCCAGACCGCCCGAAGCCATGCAAGCCCCCGAGCGATTTTCTGGAAACGGAATCACGTTATGTAACTCAACTTTTTGAAGCTTACTCAGACAAAGAAAAAGTTGAGGTATCGGGATCGAATATTTTTGAGAAAGAGAAGCTGCACAATCACTTTGGCCGGCAAAGAGAGGCCTTTTTTTATGCAGAGTCCCTAAGGGCGTTCGCTCGAGACACCGTCCCGAATGGGACATTTGAGGCGTTGCAAGAGGAGATATACTCGGGCGTTGTCGACATCTGCGACGGAGTGCATTCGAACGGCTATGAACGTTTGTCAGCTGTTGCAACCGCAGCAAGCAATCTGATTTTGGATGCGAACGGCTTGATCCAGGTCACCAAGCAACAGGATCGACGCGGAATTTGCCACCAGCTCGCAAATAATGATCGGCTGATTTGGGTGACTAAGAATGACTGACGACTGGGAAGCTTCAGCGATATTTAACAGTGCATTGGAGACGGGCCTTCGGTCAGTTTGTATTTTAACGGCAGGCTATTCCATAAATTTCGATCTACAGCAGCTGCTCGCATTCGATCACATAGTAGTCCATTCAGGCGATGTGGCTGGCGGTCCTTCAAGCCTACACCCCGATGTGAGTCATAGAAATGGAGAGCTGCTTGTACGCAGGCCGCTAGTCCACAATGGTTTAATGCTTATGGAAAGCAAAGGGCTTGTGTCACGAGAAGCATCGTCGGTCGGGATCCAATACTATGCGTCGGAGTTTGCCCCAGTTTTCGTCGAGAGTCTGACGAACGAATATATAATGGCACTTATGGAGCGGTCGCGCTGGGCTATAGAAACCTACAAGAATCTCGGCGCAAATCTCTTTCAGCAAGTGTTCAATACAGCTTTTGACCGCTGGACATCGGAATTCCAGTTTACTGCGCTGTCAATCGGAGGCGAATGATATGACGTCTCAAATGTGGCTTACGCACTTAGCCTTTGTCGGCCCTCGAAAAGAACCGGCAGAGGTCAAATTTGGACTGGGACTGAACCTAGTTTACGGTCCTTCGAACACGGGTAAATCTTCTATACTTGATGCAATCGACTTTATGTTTGGGCGTGACCGGCCTCTCAAAGAGATTACAGAGCACGAGGGCTATCAAGATATTCTTCTCGGATTAGCCTTCTCGAATAGCGAAAAATTCACGCTCGTTCGAAGTCTTTCCGGAGGCGACCTAAGGTGTTTCGAAGGTCAGCACTTATCGACACCAGCGAATATTGAGCCGTTTATTCTTAGGGCAAAACGGGGCACGAAGAAGGAAAGATCCTTACCCGAGTTTATTTTAAGTAAATTAGAACTCTACGGCAAAGAGCTGAAGCGGAATAGCCGAAACGAAAAAGACAGTCTGACTTTGAGGAATTTGCTTCCGCTTTTACTGATAAATGAAACGAACATTCAACGTGAATCGTCACCGTACATCGGTACGCAATTCACGAAAATTCCCGTTGATCGTTCTCGATTAAAATTCATCCTTACTGGGGTGGACGATAGCTCATTGGTTCCTGAAGAGAAGGAACGGCAAACGCTTTCCAGACAAGCTCGCCTTCAACTCATGTCCGAGCTGATTGACGATCAAAGAGAAGCGATTCTGGGTGTCACCGGCGATGATGAATCGCTCGAAGCGCTTGAAGAGCAAAGAGGCAGACTAAGCGATACTCTACAAAATGAAAATAACGCTCTCCAAGCAACGGAGGTGGACTATAGACAGCATTTATTTAAGAGGAATGAGCTCCGTGCTTCGATGGAAACCAGTCAAGATCGCTTGGTTGAGATCGACGAAATGCTCGGAAGATTTCGATTGCTCGAACGTCAATATCAAACGGATAAGTCGAGACTAGACAATATTATCGAAGCAGGGACGCTCTTTGTCGCGCTGCCATCTGAGAATTGCCCAATTTGCGGAGCAAAAACCGCAGATCAAAATAGAGATAAAGCTTGCGAGCATGACGTAGAAAAAATTATCGAAGCCGCTACCCGAGAGAAAGACAAGATCGAATTTTTGGAAACTGAGTTGCAAGCAGTTGTTGAGCAGCTTCAAGGCGAAGCCGATAGTCTTAGTGAAACGCTTCCAATTGCGCGACAGGACCTAAACTCAGCTGAAGTGACAATGCGTCTGATTAGCCCTTCAGTTAGCGCACAGCGTGCCCGGTACTCGATGCTGATGACTGAACAAGCGAACGTCGAAAAATCAATTAGCCTTTTCAGAGATTTAGATCGGTTGGAGCAAAAAAAGCAGGAGATTCTTGACGAGGCACCAGACGACCTAAGCACTGAAAACTCGACGACACATTTGCCGACGTCTGCTCTTCATAAGCTCTCGAATGTTGTCAGTGCCCTTCTTCAAGATTGGGGGCTGGCTCGTTCTGAACAGGTTCACTACGATAAAGAGACTGATGATTTTGTGATTGGCGGAAAACACCGCACTAGCAACGGCAAAGGACATCGGGCGATAACGCACGCCGCCGCCACCTTAGCGCTTATGAAGTATGCGGAAGACAAGAATCTACCCTTTCCTGGCTTTGCGATTTTGGATTCTCCTCTGCTTGCATATGAGAAACCTGAGATTGATGAGGAAAGGGTGTCGGAGACGGATCTGAATTTCCGATTTTTCCAGAGCTTAAGTAAGTGGAATACGAGACAGGTGATTGTCTTTGAAAACAAAAAATCGATTCCGAGTGCTTTCGCCGAAGGTCGACAGATTACGCATTTCACAAAGTCCGAGCACATCGGACGATATGGCTTCTTCCCTCACTCAGTAGAATAATAGCGTCAGAGTCGAACAGGTTTCTTGAATCGAATGCTACCATCAGACAAATCAAGCCGACAAGCAAAGCGCCGCGCCGGGACTATATAAGTCGACCGAATAGAATGCCCCACAGTAGCCGATTCATGGTGCCGTACGGCGCAATCGAATATTTGATTGCTTAAGCAACTGACTCCAGTTACTCGATTCCACTTAATGGAGAATCAACTATGGAATCAGCTTTTTCAGATCAATCCCCTCACCTCTATCAAAGCGCGTCCGCAGCAATTCTCGGCGTTGTCGATGAAATTGGTGAAACGGGAGAGAAAGTAGATTCCACGTCAGGAAGTTCAGAGAAGGCATCCACTCCATTCGTTGAGAAACTTGGGTTTGGTTTTGTTCTAACAGACCCACTCGACAGGATGTTTCGAACTAGCGCAAAGCAGCTCGATTTGTCAGTCGCGATCGCAAGATTTGTATGGATGATGTCCGGAAGTAACCGACTTGCTGACATTGCCTTTTACGAGCCGAAGGTAAATGCGTTTACTGATGATGGTTTTTCGGTACCTGGTTCAAGCTACGGCCAGCGGATCTTTCAATCCTCCCCAGGAATTGATCAACTTCGAGCTATAATTGAAAGAATCAAAACCGACCCAAATACTCGCCGCGCCACCGTATCAATTTATCAGCCGACGGATGCGACTCGTAAATCAAATGACATTCCCTGCACTTTTGGGTTAATGTACCATCCTAGAGATGGAAAATTGAACGCGACGACTATTATGCGCTCAAACAATGCCATCGGGCTTCTGCAATTCAACATCTTTGAGTTTTCGCTCCTTGCAGAAGTTGTCGCCGCTGAGGCTGGCTTGCCGATGGGGCAGATGCTTCATTTTGCGGGCTCTATGCACGCATTCGAGAGTCATCTCGCGGATTGGAAAAAAACCGGGAAACAAGAACTGGTTGCAGGCTCGCCAATGAGCGAAATGCCTCGAGATTCTAGCGCATTGGAATATATCACTAAGCTAATCGTCTTCGAAGCAGAAATGCGCCATGCGTCCGCCGAGTTACGTGACGCCAAGGCAGAAAAATGGATTGAGAGAGCACGGCAGTTATTTGACCCTTACTGGCAGCAATTCGCTTTCGTCTTGCTTTTAGCGGTCGCTCGACGAAACAACGACGAGTCTCTATGGCTGGAATTGAGATCCCTACTTCGCTCAGAATTTGCACCATTCTACCCAGACCGCAACCGCCCTGTCCGCGTCGATAACGAATCAGAAGGCGGATCTGTCACCGGCGATCTATTTTCGTTTGATGTCGCTCCGAAAATTACACAATTGTTTAACCCTGGACTCAAAAGAAAAGTGTTAGCATTAGCACTTGCTCATGAGAGAGACACGGGCAAACCTATTTCCATTGAAGAGTTTGATGCAGTTCAAGATGAGTTGATGGGTAAAATAGCCGCTAGGGGCTTAGATTTAGAAACAGCGATTGGTAAGTCTGATTTCGATGAAGCGCTCAAAAAAGTCAGGAGCATCACTTAGCTCCGCCGAGGCCAATAGTACAATAATTGGGCGAAGACTGGTTGATCGCTTTGGGACAGCGGTTCCACACGAAGTCGCGCCGGTGATAGCGGCCAATTTGTTGCGTTGGTCAAAGACGCCGCAGGCGCCAGATATGCTGGAGCAAATACTCAAGCGGCTTGATGTGCCGTTCCACTATTCGAATGGCCTGGAACTGAAATCTGACCATCATTCTGATGCTAGCCTTCAGTTTGTGGCAGGCGCACTAACGCTAGAAATTGATCGCTCCACTTTCAGAAGGAACAGAGGGCGAGCACGTTTTTCTATCGCGCACGAAATCGGCCATCTATCTTTGATCTACATATTTGGCGGCGACGCGATTGTTTGGGCTGAAGAGAGCGCAGAGGCATATGCCTTGATTGAGAATCTGTGCGATCAGATCGCGTCTCACCTCTTAATGCCTAGGCAGCTGATGCGAGAGCACTTTCGGCGCATATCTCTTTCCACAATCGGCATCCATTCAGCTCTGAAGAAATTCGGGGTTTCGAAGCAAGCACTACTAACGGGAATAGCAGATACACAGCTCCACCTCGCCGCATACAATATCCGCAAGTACGCACGCACTGATAACGAAGAAATCACATGGCGCATAGCAAACTGTGGGACAAGCTCGCGTGTGGCAACTAGTGCCCCTTGGCTGCCCCTTGGCGCAACCATTAACAAGCACTTGAAAGCGGAAGTAGAATTAGCCGCCTTGGAGCCTGACAAACCTTGGGTGGGAGAGGTAGTTTGGGCAATGGGACAGCAGAAACAGGAATATGTGGCAATTATCTGCCGAATGGACCGAGTTGACGAAAAGGCTGTTAATCAAGCGTTGCTGACCGATGTCTTAGAATTCGAACGAATTCGTCAAGACGTATTTGATGGACTGATTGCCATAGTTGGCCAACGGAGCAGCTTCGATATTCAAGGCTTTTTGCCTGAAGGGAAATTGAAATGAGCATTTACATTTCCGGCGCATTAAAAGGCTCGAAGGATATTGACCGCGCACGCGCTAAGTATGAGTCCATTGCTTCTGTTCTTAGGCACCGAGGAATGGTGCCCTATGTCCCTCATAAGACTACCGATCCGGAATTTAATCGCGACGCAACTCCCGAAACAGTCTTTGCGCTAGACCTCGCAGCCATCCATCGATCAAAAGCCGCCGTTCTTATTCTGGACGAGCCATCGCTGGGTGTGGGTCTTGAGATCGGACTATTTGCAAGCCGGGATATACCTCTTCTCATCCTATGTGAACAAAATTGTGACCTATCCAGGTTTGCAGCCGGGTTCCTGGCGGCAAACAACCATGAGGTTATTAGATACACTGATGACCTTGAGGATGTAATCGATAGCTGGGCCACTCGTATGCTTCAAGGCCTAAGACTAAGCGCCTAACTTCGATTGGATTGCAGCATGGATTGTTTGCGCACGCTGTTCGACACTACCCGTTACTACGACCACCGGAACAAGATACTCCGCATACAGTTCGTCTATCAGGAGATCGATTTCGACCTGGAAATCAACAGCTCCCTCTCGAACGCCATCGTCTTGGACCTGAAACTCGATTGGCACTTTAAATATGATATCGAAGGTCGCCAGCCACTCAGCGATCAAGCTGCGTAGAGCAACATACTCTTCAGTATTTCGAAATTCGCCATGATTGGAAATCGTGTACGCTAGGTGATCAACTGGAGTTCGATCACATAATAGCGACCGCCTTCCGGCACCTTTTTTCCTTTCCTCTTCCATTTGGTATAGGAAAATCAAGAGCTGCCTAGAAATGGTATTGCTACCTCTTTTAAAGAAACCAGGGTCGCCCACCGTTTCAATGATAATCCTTGGGACTTCACGGCAAATGGCTAAGTCCAATTCCCTGTCTGCATTCTGCTCGAGAAATTCGCACAAGGTGGTCTTACCAGTACCATGTGCACCCGAAACTGCGATCTTAAGCATATCCCCCTCCTCACCCCCATATTGAAAGGCCTCTTTCTAACTCTAACGCTCCGGTGCAAGGAAGGCCAGTTTCGCCTTTTGATTGGTGCTTCAGCTTTGGGCTGAGGCCCAATAAATGGGGAGACACAAATGACCTGTGACGTATTTGGTCCCGCATTTGAATGGAGAGTCTGTCGAAACGGTGGACTGCCACCAAAGGCATGCCCTAAAAAGTAGTGACAACCTCTTCCGTCAACCTGGGTTATCGCTGAGGCTTCTTGTGGGCTTTCGCTACCAACACCTCGCGAAACCAATGCTGCGGATTTATTGCAACTCTTATCTATCGCACTTGGCCGTCAGGCAGCAAAAGATCTACGTGTGACACCCCAATGGCCTGAGCAAGCTCATATAACGTCACGACTGTCGGATTCCGTTTGCCTTGTTCCAGACCACTCAAGTATTGCTGACTAAATCCCGAGCGCGCCTCGACCTCCTCCTGAGTGAGGCACTTTTCGCGACGCAGACGCGCAAAGTTCCGGCCCACCAGCCTCCGCATATCCATGTTCGAAGAATAGCGTTTACATATTTTAGTGTTATGTACTATAATATGTATTTTGAATGGCGCGGCTTTCCTTGCCGGCCGTTGCTTGGAGGCTGCTCATGCCCAGCAAGTTACCTCGCGGCACAATGCTAAGTTCCGCTCCTGCACTTTTGCCTAGCTCCGGTAAACCTGATACCGACGATTCAATTTCAGGCTGCTCGGAGTGGCTTGAGCGCCAAGAAGAGCAAGAAGAGCTCGTGAAGAAATGGCAAAAGATAGAAAGTCACCTTATTGATGAACACCGATGGTTCCAACTCAGTGATCAGGAGTGCGCTATCCTTCCAGAGGCAGCCAAACTGCACGCCATAAGCGAACGTCTGGATGAACTTTATGCACGGAATCAAAGGCTGCTGACTAAGCTGTCCAACGGGGTCGCAACCACCCCCCGCGGAGTCGCTTGCAAGCTTGCCGTCGCATTGGCGCTAGTTCATCCTGACGAAAACAAAGATGCGCATAGGCTCATTCAGAGCGCTCTACGAGACGCGGAAAACATTTCGCTGAAAATTAGGGAATAACGGCGAGCAGCTTGGCGCGCATCATTTCTGTAATTACGGATTAGTCTACAGCCGTGAAACACTTCGGACATGATAGACTCGCGACCGGGTTATAGCCGATGCCGAAAAGCAAAAATCCGCCTCTAGTTTTGAGCGCGCTCACATGTCGCTGTTTGTGGATGCTGAAATGGCGCTGCGCCATAGGCTTCCGATAACCTGCTCTGGTGATTTCTAGAAATCTGAACTGACTCCGACGAATGTCTGGATTCGGAATGATTCAGCAAAAGCATGCATTCTGTATCTATGGTTTAATCCAAACGCTCGATTGATTGTCGGGCGGGCTCAAACTGACACGCAGCTGACACGCAAACTCTGCAACTGAACGAATTTGCGTGTCAGTTTGTGATCACGAACGATCATAAGTGCGCTGTTTTTATTGCGGAAGTTATTCGTCGATCTCGTCCTGATCCGACTCAGAATCTAGAGCGTGGCGAGAACTCAATTTCTGCAGGAAATTCGTAACCTTAAAGAAGATAAAAATTCTATCTAAAATTTGATTTGTCGATACACGCTCTCCATGTGAAATTCACCCCATGGGCGAAATTTAAATGGAGTTGCTGCTATGCTTTTGATGCGGTCCTTGATCCTAGGTTGTGTGGCTTTCTTCTCAACACTGTCCGTTCAAGCGCAAGCGGTCGCCTATAATGGTCAGCAAGATTTGCGACCTACCTTTATGGGAAAGGTCTATGAGATTGAGGGCGGGCAATATGATGGGAAGCGCGGTTACCTCTTTCGAATTTGGAACCGTGAAGGTGTCCCGGTTCAGCTCTCCACAATTCCCGATCAGTTCAATCAGCCTGTAGAAGACTTCCTCGGTGTTTCTGCTCAGTACTCAAACGGCTACTTTGCATTCTCCGGGGACACCCAACCTTACCGCACTTTGTTTTCGACAGGTACCGAAACACTCAATCCAAGCCCTTCTGGAAATTTCGAGGATCGGCCAGCAAACTTCATCGCAATTGTTGATGCATCTGTGGATACCATCGTCTTTAGTCTGCGCGGCAGGACGGCAACAGGATCATACGCCGCAGCGGAGGTTGAGCCGCTTTTGCTGGAGGCAGCAAGCAGCTCCAATGTCTCAGTCACATTCAAAACGGATGGCCTGACATACACCGAATTTCTGGATGCGGTCAGCCAGAATTCAACGCCAGCATTTGATATTACATCGGACGTCTTCGTCGACGGCGTCAATGTCGGTTCCATTCCAGAGGGGGGGCCTCTATCGCTCTCACTAGAGCCGGGCGACCATGTAATTTCTGGTGCCATTGAGCGTCTGGTCGGTGGAAGCCAGGCTGTCAGCATCGTCGAGGGTCAGGTCTATAATCTGACAATTGAACTTTCCGGCGAAGCGTTGGCGGGTATTCTAACGTATGATCTTGCCGTGAATGACGACCCGGCTCCGGTGATTGCGACGACTGCCAGCGAGTTTCGAATAGATTTCGAATCGCCAGAGGGCATAAAGTATAGCCTTCGCGACAACTTCCTTGTGCAGGCCGCGCGCGTGCAGGCAGATTTGCTATTTGATGGTCCTCCCGAGCGTGTTTCGGCGACAATGGACCTTACAAGCTATTTTCAACGCGATTTGAACGGGGGCCTTTATGCCACGAATCCAGGAGGTGTAATTGCTGCGCTGCTAAGCATGGGGGCGGGGCCTTATGAGCTTGTTGTTGCCGCCAGTGATGCAACGCAGAACCTTCCACTGGAAGACAGCATTATGGTCCGCTTGTCAAAATATGCGCTCAACGGCGATGTCGTTCGCCTGTCATCAAGCCCGAGCTTTCCGCTCGGTAGCATCTCGGTGACTGCTGCATCGATGAAAGGTGGGGTAAGCAAGACGGTTACCACCGCATCCGATGGCTCATTTACATTCGGAATGCTGCCGGAAGATACCTATAAGGTGTCGTCAGAAACGATATTCTCCTCAGAAACGCTTGCGGTTGAAGGGTTCGTATCTTTGACGGAGTCTACGCAATTGGCTCTCACGCCTCTTTCCATTGTACAAACAGTTGCGGGAGAGCAAGGCTTTGTCGTTGTCTCAGGTGCGTCGGCAACGAACCTTACAACGCAAGGAACCCAAAACCGCGAATCATCTCCGGAAAAAAAAAGAACTCGCGCGATAAAGACTGAGTGGGATCGGCGAGGACCGCCTTCTGGGCGTCCCAATCAGACCATAAAGCCGAACTCAAAGCTCAAGCCTGTAGAGGCACCTAACCAGAAGTCCAACCTGGCCAATGGCAATGCTGCGCAGCAATTAGCGGGGCCGACGTTTTCCATCAATCTCGAATCTGAAAGCGGAACAACCCAGACCCAAACGATCCAGGTTGAAATCCCCGGGAGCCAGACAACCCTATCGCTGGGATATTATATCCAACTCCAACCGGGCAGTGCGATCTATCGGGACTATCCGGATTACTGGAATATTCAGCTCCGGGACCAAAGCGGTGTTGTTCTATTTTCTTCCGGCAATTCATTTTCATCATCGATCCGCTCTCCTTCGTTGCCATTTTTTTCATATGATTTCGGGTCGTATTATACAGATTATATAACGGAATCTGTCAGTCTTCCTCCTTCCCAAACGCCCGCAAATGACCGGACGCTTTCATTGACAGTCACGGCGGCGACATCATGGGATTCCGAAATCTTCGCCAATATCTCTGCGGAATTTCTGGATTTTCCTCTTTTAGGAATCGTCAGCAGCGGTCCAGCCGTTTCGAACGCTCCAGCAACTCTACGTTATGCAGGCATTCCGGGGTCTGTTGTCAGCATTCCCAATACCGGTGGGCGCAATTATTACAATATTAGACTACCCGTAACTATCCAGCGGGTTGATACGGGAGCAAGCATTGCTCTTGCAGACATCGATTCAGTCGAGGTCGAAATACTGTTTGGGGACGGCGGATCTGGGGGAAGCTCTTCCCTTTTTTCTGAAAGCGCGCCAGTTCAACAGCTACAGCTACGTCCCAATTCTGCCGACATTTTCGAGATAGATGTATCGTTCATTCAACCCACGCCGTCCTCGGCAGTCGCAACCACGCCTCCAGCTGAGAGCCCTATCGCCTATCGTGTCATTGTGGAGGCTTTGGACAATGGTGACACCATCTATGGTGAGGGCGTTGTACGAGGCCTGACAGGGCTCTACCAGACAGCGCAGCCATTAAGTCTTGCACGAACCGGCGCGCGAGAGGACGGGCAAGACGATTGGGCACAGAAAGGTTTGTATGATTGGCTATCTAATAACGCCAATTTGATAGGCGCCATGAACGACATCTCTGGTGAACACGGGCGAGATATAAAACACGCATCCCATCGCAAAGGCCTGGATCTCGACATGAATTTCTTCAATTCAACACAAGCTGGGTCGGTTGAGCATATTGTTCTAACCAACAACGTCATTGCGGCGATCCGCGGGGATCAAGCCAGTCGCGTTGCGGTCGTCAACTATGTTGTCGGGCAACAAACCGGGATTGAAACGCTTGCTGCTCAGAACGTTCTTTCAAATATATTCGGACCTGAGGGCACCGGACGACACCTACCCTCCGCGAATGGCCATCCTGCCTTCTCATTGCCTGAGGGTTGGGCCGGGGCACTATTTGAAGATGGTGTGGTCAGAGACATCAATGGCAATGTGTTGTTGAACATCAATCGAACCATGAACTCAGCAACGTCTGCTTTGTTCATTCCAGATGGGGACCACAACGATCATTTGCATCTTTCGTTTATGGCAAGTGCATTGTGAGCCAATTGGAGATTAAAGGGTGCGGGAGTGGAAATGATTGTGAATTTTGGGCGCACCCTATTTATCCGAGTTTATCATGACCAAGTTTCTTATCCTATTTGCCGCCGGGATTATTCACGCTGGATTCGGCACCGCCGATAATTGGCGCGATGGAAGTGCTGCAATTACTTGTAATCCAAGTGAAGGGTTCTTTGAGCTTCGATCTCAACAGACGTACTTGTTGAATGAAGAGAACGAAGCGGGTGAGGTTGTTGGTCACAATGTGTATTTTCCCGCCCAGCTGGAGGCTGCGCCATTCGCTTGCAAGATGCCGGGATACGAAGTCATTGTAGAGGGGCGCAATCGGATAGATGGAAAAGGACCCTGTGGGGCAAAGGACGGTTCGGAAGCGCGTGTGCTGATAAATGGAACACCCGTTGCGTTTGAATTTGAAAGCTCCAACTCATCTACGACATCTATTTCGAAGTTGAGAGAGGGCTGGATCGAATTGTCGGATTGTTTCGAGCGAATGCACTCAGTCACTATCAGAAGCAGCTCTCCATCATCGATCAGCGTTGAGCTTTGCAGAATAGAGGACATCAAGGCCGGCGAAAGCGCAGAGTGGATCCCCGTCTCAGGTGCGTGCAAAATTTGGCCTAGAAATTCCGCAATGTTCGAATCCAAATGATTTCTAACTGATCGTGATCTCTGTCGCAGTACTTGAAGAATTATCTTTCGTCCTCGTCGTCTCTGAGCTTCTGTCTATATCTTGCACGATTTTAAGCAGGACTTCTTCCCACTGTTCAATCAATTCACGTTTTTCATCGCGGTAGGAATAGTGATCATAGTGGGCGATTGCGCGGCCGCCCATTACATCGTGGCTCAAGGCGCGTTCTAGTATTTCCAGGCGGACGCCTTTTTCAGCCATCCTTGTTGTGAACCCTCTCCTCAAGGCGTGTGGCCCAAAGGGCTGCCAGCCCCAGTCTTTCGATAGCCTATTGCAAGCCCGGCTGGCCACTTTGCCATTCATTGGCTCAATGCCAGACTTGGCAGGGAACACCCACGGATTGTTGCCTGCTTCTGAGTTGCGTCTCTTTTCCAAAAGTCTTCGGCAGAATTCGCCAAACGGAAGCTCATGGGGTTTATTGTTCTTCATACGGTCGGCTCTAACAGTCCAGAGCCGCTCGTTGAAATTGAGTTCCGCCCACTCCATCCCAGCAATTTCATTGACGCGTGCAGGTAAGAACAAACACAATCGTATCATGTCCGACACATCACTTGTAACGCCTTCAAGGTTGTCGAGTGCCTGCCAGAGACGTTTCAGCTCTGTGTCATTCAGCTGCCGGGTCCTTTGGCCGCCACGATGACGCTGCTTGACGGCGGAAACAGGATTGAAGTCGATGAGCTCCAGCTCGGTCGCATATGAAAACAGGACACTCAACGTCCGGCGAGCGGAGTTTGAAGCCGGACCGCTGTGCTCAGAATACATTTGGTCCAGAAAAGCGGCGATGTCCTTTCTACCAATCTCTTTGACAGAACGGCTTCCAAGGCGAGGCAGGATGTGGACTCGCATACATGACTCATAGAACTCCTGCGTTCTAATCCTTTTTGACAGGAAGCCAGGAGAAGCTTTGTAAGCGAGTGCCAGCGCATCGATAGTTTCCATCTTCTTGTTACGCGCTTCAATGGCTGCTTGGCGTCTTGCTTCGATGGGATCATGACCGTCGGGCACCTGGGCCAAATGCTTTTTTGCCCGGTCACGAGCCATTTCAAGCGTTACAACATCTGCCCGCCCGATGTTCATTTCAGCGGAGGCGTTGTCAGGCTTTCTGTACCGGATCACAAAGGTCTTGGTTCCACCTGGCGCGACACGTAGACAAAGCCCTGCGACTTTGTGGTCAGAGAACCGCTGCTTGGCTCCATTCGCTTCAATTGAACTGATGAACGCCTGAGTCAGGCGAGACGGTTTGGTATGTGATTTCATGGTCCTGGTTCCGCTCAATTTCAGCGCTTTTACCATTCAACTTGCCGCTTAGTTTGCCCACAATTTGCCCACAAATCAAGCGAACGGCAGTCAATGTCGATCAATGGCGGTCAATTTTGGAATCATAATAAATACAATAAAAACAATCCTAAAAAGAGAATTTAGGCGTTTTCCGCAGTATGTAAGAAGTCGGCAAGGGCGAACTACGAATCTGGGGGTCGGGCGTTCGAATCGCTCCGGGTGCACCAAGGAAATCAAGGCATTGGCAATAATCGCGTCAGGACTTCGGACCTGCCCTTATTGCTGTTATCCGTCTCGCGGACGCGCCTTATCCCGATAAAATGCTTCACGATAAGACCTCACTGGAGCTGCAGCCCTCACTGCGCTAGAGGCCTCTCATGACAGCGACATTCATTCTGGGAGGGGCGCGTTCGGGCAAGAGTGCGCGGGCGCAGCCGCTGGCGGAGGCGGCGGGGGAGACCCGTCTCTATATTGCCACGGCGGAAGCGCTGGACGTGGAAATGGAAGCGCGGATCGCGCGCCACAAGGCTGATCGCGGCGCGGGCTGGCGCACGGTGGAGACACCGCTGGACCTTGTGGCTGCAATGGAAGCTGCAGATGCGCCCGTCGTGCTGGTCGATTGCCTGACGCTGTGGCTGTCCAACCTGATGCATCACGGGCGGGACGTGGAGGCGGAAAGCGCGGCGCTGTGCGCTTGCCTAGGGCGCTTTGAAGGCGAGGTGATCCTTGTGTCGAACGAGGTCGGCCTTGGCCTTGTGCCGGAGACGTCGCTTGGGCGGGCGTTCAGGGATGCGCAGGGGCGGCTGAATCAGCGCGTGGCGGCGGCGTGTGATGTGGTGGAGTTCGTTGCAGCCGGCCTGCCGCTGCGGCTCAAGGGCTGAGCGCGGCGGCGAGGCGGTGTTCGGCTTCTGCGTTTGAAGGCAGGCCGATGCGGAGGAGATCGGGCGCATAGTCGAAGCGGCGGACATAGAGGCCTGCCTCGGCGAGCTTGTGCCAGATTTGCTGGGCTTTCTCTGTCTTTACAAGGCGGAAGAGGTCTGTCCCGCCGACCAGCCAGAGACCTGAATCCAAAAGGATTTTATCGAGACGGCGACGGGCGGCGGCAAGCTGGTTGCGTGTTTCGGCCTGCCAAGCAAGGTCGGCATAGGCCTGCTTGCCAATAGCGAGCGCCGGGCCGGAAACGGGCCAGACGCCGAGTCTGTGGGACATGGCTTCAAGCAGGGCAGGCGGGCCCAGCAGGGCGCCGAGGCGGAGGCCGGCGAGGCCGTAGAACTTCCCGAAGGAGCGCAGGATGATGAGATTGGCTGCGCCCGCCATGGAGGCGAGGCTGAGGGCGGGGACAAGGTCTGCGTAGGCTTCGTCGACGATCAACCAGCCATTGCGGGTGGCCTGGCGGGTCAGTGCCTGACCGAGGTGTGACCGTTCGAGGACCATTCCCGTGGGATTGTTGGGGTTACAAAGGACCAGAGCATCGACCTTGCCCGCTTCTGCCAGCGGATCGGCCGTTTCGGTCACGTCGGCACCGCTCGCCCGCCATGCGCGCGCATGGTCGCCATAGGTGGGCGAGGCCAGCGCGACGGTGCGCGGCGCGATCACGGTGGGCAGAAGTCGGATCAATAATTCGCTGCCGGGGGCGAGCAGGAGGGAGGCTTCCGGCGCACCGATGGCGCGGGCCATGGCGGCGCGGCAGGCCTGCATGGCGGCGGCGGTGGGCAGGTGTTCCCAGGCTGAAGGCGGCAGGGCGCCGACGGGATAGGGCCAGGGATTGATGCCGGTGGAGAGGTCGATCCATGGCGTCGGCGCATACGGATAGGCGGCCTGCATGCGATCCAGCGCGCCGCCGTGGAGGAGGTCGTCTTTCATGTCAGGCTCCTTGCCAGTGCTGCGCAGGCTAGCATTGCAGCGAGCAGGACCATCGCACGGAGATAGAGACGGAGACCGCGCTTGAGCGTGTCCGGGGTCGGATCGGGTGCGGCGGCGTTGAGCCATGGTTCGTCGCTGAACCGGTCGCCATAGAGGCGAGGGCCGGAGAGGCGGACGCCGAGCGCGCCAGCCATGGCCGCTTCGGGCCAGCCGGCATTGGGCGAGCGGTGGCGGCCTGCATCGCGCAGCATGGTGCTGAGGGCAGATGTGCCGCCGGACACGGCTGCGAAGGCGAGGCCTGTCAGGCGGGCGGGGACGAGATTGGCGACGTCGTCCAGCCGGGCGGCAAAGCCACCAAAGGCGCCGTAGCGATCATTGCGATGGCCGATCATGGAGTCGAGCGTGTTGACGGCCTTGTAGGCGGCGAGGCCCGGCAGGCCGAACAGCGTGCCCCAGAAAAGGGGAGCGGTGACGCCGTCAGACGCGTTCTCGGCGAGGCTTTCGAGCGCGGCGCGGGCGACGCCGGCTTCATCGAGCTGGGCCGGGTCGCGGCCGACGATTTGCGAGACGGCCGTGCGGGCGCCTGCGACGTCGTCAGCGGAGAGTGGGCGGGCGACGGCGGCGACATGGGCATAGAGGCTGCGCGAGGCGATCAGGCTGGAGGCGAGGAGTGCCTCGACGGCGCAGCCAAGGGGCGTCTCGGGGAGGGCGCGCGAGACGGCAAAGGCGAGGCCGGTCGCGATAGAGATGGAGAGCAGGGATGCCATTGCGCCCACGACATAGCGTGCGCGGTGGGGCCATGACGGTCGATTGAGGACGTGTTCAAGTCCAGTCACCGCTGCGCCGAGCCAGACGACCGGGTGCCGGATCAGTCGGTAGAGCCAGGCGGGCCAGCCAAAGAGGGCTTCGATTGCCCACGCCGCCAGCATCAGGCCCGCCGCACTCATTTCGAAGCGGGGTGCCAGCCGGGTTTGCGCGACTCGGCGAACAGCCTGTCCACATCGACGGCGGCTTCGACACCGTCTGCCAGTGCATCGAGTGCGCGGTCGACCTCGCCGTCATAATTGAGCGTGAAGTCACTGCGCCCACCGGAGCGGGTAATCCAGCTGCGCCGGAAGCCGTCCTGCGAGAACGCGCCGTGCAGGTAGGTGCCTTCGATGCGCCCGTCGGGGCTGCGGGCGCCTTCCGGCGCGTCGTTCAGGGTGAACATGGGCCGGTCTGTGGCCGGGCCCCGGGTGATGCCCGCGTGGATTTCGTAGCCGGCGACGGGTGCGCCGCTCAGGGCGCACTGGCCGCGCGCCTCATTGACCTGCTTGTCGGCAATCATGCGCGTCTCGACGTCGAGCAGGCCCAGCCCCTCGGCTTCGCCGGGCAGGCCGTCGACGCCTTCCGGATCGATGATCCGCTTGCCGAGCATCTGGTAACCGCCGCAAATGCCGAGCAGGCGACCGCCATTGCGGACATGGGCATGGATGTCATGGTCCCAGCCCTGCGCCCGCAGGAAGGCGAGGTCGCCGAGTGTGGACTTGGTGCCGAACAGGATGACCACATCGGTGTCGCGCGGAATGGCTCGGCCGGGCGTTACCCAGTGGAAGTCCACATCCGGCTCAATGCGCAGCGGATCGGCATCATCGAAATTGGCAATGCGCGACAGCATGGGCGCGGCGATGCGCAGGCCCTTGCCGGAGCGGGATATGGGATCGTCAAGGATGACGGCGTCTTCTGCGGGAAGCTGCGTGATGGCGGGGAGCCAGGGGATGACACCGAAACAGGGCCAGCCGGTGCGCTGCTCTATGCCGGTGACGCCGTCATCAAAAAGGCGGATGTCGCCGCGGAACTTGTTCACGAGGAAGCCCCGGATCATGTCCGCATCGGTCGGGTCGATCACCGTCTTCGTGCCGACGAGGCTGGCGATCACACCGCCGCGTTCGATATCGCCGATCAGGCAGACGGGCACACCGGCGCGGCGGGCAAAGCCCATATTGGCAATATCGCGATCGCGCAGGTTGATCTCGGCGGGGCTGCCGGCGCCTTCGACGAGCACGAGATCATACTGGCTGGTGAGCCGGTCAAAGCTCTCCATCACCGCGCCCATCAATTGGTCGCGATGGGACATGTAATAGGCCGCGTCCATTGTCTGGACGGCCTTGCCATGCACGACGATCTGCGACTTGCGGTCAGTCTCCGGTTTCAGCAGGACGGGATTGAAATCCGTATGCGGCGCAATGCCTGCCGCGAGGGCCTGCAGCGCCTGGGCGCGGCCGATCTCGCCGCCGCCGGGGCAGGCGGCCGCATTGTTGGACATGTTCTGTGGCTTGAAGGGCGCAACGCTGAGGCCGCGACGCCGGGCAATACGGCAGAGCGCGGCGGTGAGCACGGACTTGCCGACATCCGATCCCGTGCCTTGCAACATGAGCGCGCGTGCCGTCATGCGGCGCCCTCGATGTAAACCTGCGTGCCGTCTACGCGGGCGCGGACACCATAAATCTCGGCGAGGCGATCGGCGGTGAGTGTTTCGGCGGGCGGGCCGTCAGCGACCACGCGGCCATCCTTCATCCAGATGAGGCGGGTGGCGTAGCGTGCCGCAAGAGAGATGTCATGCAGCACGACGAGGGCGCCGCCGCCGCGCGCAACATAGGACTGGATGATGTCCATGATGCGGAACTGGTGGCGTGGGTCGAGCGCCGCGACAGGCTCATCCGCGACGAGGAGCGGCGCTTCTGCCGCGAATGCGCGGGCGCAATGGACGCGGGCGAGTTCACCGCCTGACAATGTGTCGGCGGAGCGGTGGGCGAGGGCAGCGAGGTCGCAGGTTTCCATCGCGCGATCGACGGCGTCCGCGTCCGGCTGGCTGAGGCGACCGGGCGCGGCGCCATAGGCATAACGGCCGAGGGCGACGACATCGCGCACGGCATTGGGCCAGGCGAGGGGACGTTGCTGAGGCAAGTAGGCGACGCGGCGCGCCCGTTCCATCGGCGACAGGCTGGCGCAATCATCGCCGTTCAGCGAGGCCGTGCCGGATGCGCGTTTCTCAAGGCCGAGCGAGGCACGCAGCAGGCTGGTCTTGCCGGCGCCATTGGGGCCGAGCAGGCCGATCAGTTCGCCAGGAATGAGCGAGAATCCTGCGCCTTCGACGAGCGTTGTGCGGCCAGCTTTGACCGTCAGGTCTGTGACGGTGAGATCAGTCATTGCTGCTGCGCCTCCGTATGGCGATCCAGACAAAGGCGGGCGCGCCGATCAGCGCGGCGACGACGCCGAGCTTCAGTTCGCTGGAGGTCGGGATGATACGCACGCCAATGTCGGCCAGCACGAGGATGAGGCCCGCAAAGAGGGCGGAGGGGACAAGCGAGCGCGCCGGATCATGCCCGACAAAGGGCCGGATCACGTGCGGGGCGACGATGCCGACAAAGCCGATGGCGCCTGCGAGCGCGACCGAGCCGCCCGTCGCGAGCCCGGCGCCGAGCACGGTGAGGATGCGCTGGGCGCGCAGGTTGAGGCCGACGCCGCTGGCAGCTTCCTCGCCGAGCGTGAGGGCCGAGAGGCCGCGCCGCGAGGCAAGCAGGATGGCTGCGCCAAGCAGAATGAAGGGGGCTGCAAGGCCGATCTCGCGGAAGCTGCGATTGGCGACCGAGCCCAGCATCCAGTTGATCATGTCGGCAAGAGAGAAGGGATTTGGTGCGAGGTTCATCAGGAGGCTCATGGCCGCGCCGGCAAAGCTGGAGAGGCCGACACCGATCAGGATAAGCGTGACAACCGAGCGGGTACGGATGGCGGCGAGCGTGATGAGTCCCGTGGCGGCCAGCGCGCCGAAGATGGCAGAGAGGGGCAGGATCCACGGCGAGAGTGCGACCAGCCCGTAATAGAGCGAGAAGGTGGCTGCAAGCGAGGCCGTAGCCGAGACACCGAGCACGCCGGGCTCAGCGAGCGGGTTGCGGAGCAGGCCCTGCAGCGCTGCGCCGCTGATGCCGAGCGAGGCGCCGACCATGTAGGCGGCGAGGGCACGGGGCAGGCGGATCTGCCAGATCACGAGCCGGTCGCCTGCGTCGCCGCCGCCAAAGAAAGCCGCGAGCACACGTTCAGGCGACACCGGCGTCGAGCCGAGCAGGCAGGCGGCGAAGAGGGCGAGTATGGACGCCGCGACCAGCGAGGGGAGGAGCCAGACATTGGGTTTCATTTCTCGCTCCCTTCGGCCAATGCTTCGATGGCGTCGATCAGGAACCAGCCATTGCAGGACGTCCACGCGCCATCAAGTGAAACGACGGGATGGTCGGCCAGTTGCGCGCGGGCGACAGGGTGGTTCGTGGGGCTCCAGGCGCCGGGATGATTGGTGCTTGAGCCGAAGAAGGCGGCGGCGATGACGTCCGGCGCTTCATAGGCAAGGCGCTCGAGGGGAAGCGAGCGCCAGCCGGGCTGTTGCTGGAAATTATCGAGGCCCGCAGCCCGGATCATTTCGTGCACGAGCGAGCCGGGCCCGCTGGTGACGCCGCCGGGTGTCATGTAAAGCGCGGACTTGCCGCTGCTGCGCTCTGAGAGGTGGTCGAGCCGGGCCTGCGTTTCGGCAACAAGGGCGGCGCCGCGATCATGCTCGCCGAGGCCATCTGCGATGCGCTGCACATTGGCGAGTACGCCGGGCAGGTCGCCCGCCCAGCCAATATCGAGCACCGGGATTCCTGCGCGCTCGAAGAAATGCGTGGCCTCAGGACCGCCGCCATAGGAGCGCACCACGAGATCCGGTTTCAGCAGCAGCACGTCTTCCGCAATCGGACGGACTGTTTTCACGCCTTGGGCGGCGCCCCGCATGTAGGAGAAGTCCTTGTCCGCGTTCGGCGACACGGCGAGAATGCGGTCACGGTCCGCGAATTCGAGGACATACTGGTCGGCGCAATAGTCGAGACTGACGATCCGGACCGGGCGTGCCGTATCGGTCGCCGGAGGCGCGGGAGGAGCGCCGCAGGCGGCCAGCAGTCCGGCCAGGAAAAGGATCATCAGTCTCGACACGCTGCTGCCTCTAGTAACGCAGTCTCAGGCCGACACTGCCGGAGAGGCCGGGAGTGCCGTAGCCGAGGACTTCCTGATACTGTTCGTCGAACAGGTTCTCGATGCGTGCGAAGAGTTCGACACTGTCTGTCAGGTCATAGCGGCCTGTCAGGTCGACACGGGTCCAGCTGTCCAGCGTGCCACCGCTGGAATTGGGCTCCTCGCCATTGTAGCGGACGAGGACCGCGCCAGAGAGCGGGCCTTCGGGATCGAGCGAGACGGTGACGTCGCCGCTATGTTCAGGCATGCGGACGAGCGCATTGCCGTTGCCATCCTCGGCGTCGATATAGGCGTAATTGGCCGAGACGCCGAGCCAGTTGGTGAACTGGTAGCCGCCGGTCAGTTCGAAGCCTTCGGATGTCACGAAGGCGATGTTGTCGTATCCGGCCGTGTAGGAGAAATCGATCATGTTCTCCGTCTCCTGATGGAAGACGGTCGCGCCGGCCTGTGCGCGACCATCCGGTGACATCCAGTCCACGCCGAGATCATAGGCCTCGGAGGTTTCCGGTTTCAGGTTCGCATTCGGCTCTGTCAGGCCGCAGAAGGAGCAGACATAGGTCGACTGAAAGATGGTCGGTGCCTTGAAGCCCTGTCCCCAGCTTGCGCGCACGATGACTGAGTCGGTCGCATTATAGGCAGCGGCCACGCGGCCTGTCGTTTCCGATCCGAACGTGTCGTGATCATCGAGGCGAAGGCCGCCTGTCAGCGTCAGCTTCTCGACTGGCTTGTACTCATAGAGGGCGAACAGGCTGTCGATGGAGGAGTCGGAATCATTGGCCGTCGTGTCTTCGCGTTCGGCGCCGAAGGCGAGCTTGTTGGCGGCGTTGACGGTGAAGGTGCCCTGATAGCGATAGAGCGCCCGGTCGCCTTCTGCATGATAGCTTTCCGCGCCGTCGGTGAAGTTCGTGCGGGTAATGTCGGAATAGCCAACAACGAACAGGTTCTCGAGGCGGTCGTCGAACAGCGGCACTTTCAGCGAGACATTGCCGGTGAGCGAATCCGTTTCCGTGGACTCGTCGCCGTCTGCCGTGCTGCCCTGCGCGCCGCCGGAATAGCTGTCATATTCGCTGGTCGCATCGCTGTAGAGCAGCGTGCCATCGAGGCGCATCTTGCTGGGCAGGTTCAGGCCGCCGCGTGCCGAGAGGGTCGTGGAGTCGTAGCCGTCCTTCTCGGTATTGCCATTGGCTTCATCGGCCTTGGAGATGCCGTCCGTGGTCATCCCTGTGGCGGCGAGGCGGAAGTCGCCGATGTGGTTGGCGCTGGCAATCGAGGCCCCGCCACGGAACGTGTTGAACGAGCCGTATTCGCCGAACGCGCTGCCGCCGAGGCCTTCGCCGGGACGCTTCGTGGTGATGGCGACCACGCCGCCGATGGCGTCGCTGCCCCAGAGCGTGGATTGCGGGCCCTTGAGCACTTCGATGCGTTCAATGTTCTCGGTATCGAGATAGGCGAAGTTATAGCCGCCACCTGTTCCGGACGGGTCATTGATCGGCACGCCGTCCATCAGGACAAGCGTCTGGTCGCTGGAGGCGCCGCGGATGCGAACGGTCGCGTTGCCGCCAAAGCTGCCGCTCTGGTTGATGGTGACGCCGGGCGCGGAGGCGATGGCATCGATGGCAAAGTCGAAGCCGAGTTTTTCAATGGTCTCGGCGCTGATGATCGAGACGCTTGAGCCGACTTCGGTTGCCGTCTGGTCGAGGCGCGAGCCCGAGACGATGATGGCGGCGAGTTTTGTTTCTTCGGTCTCGGATGTCTGGGCCAAAGCTGGCGCAGCCATAGCAAGGATGGTCATGCCCAGAAGGGCAGTCTTGAAAGACATAGTAGCATTCCTCTGCACCCTTGCCGCCCGCGAGGAGGGTACATTTCACAACGACATGCTGGCCCACTGCGAGAAAGCAGCCGGGCGGCCAGGCCAAATTTTACGATTGTCGTCACAAAGGACTGGCGTTTAGCCTTCCCGCCCACTGAGAACTTTCCCCGGTTCTCGGACGAACGACGCGATGGCAGGTCTCCTGGCTCACCGATCATCACTTCAGGCCGGCCTTCCCAGGGCAAAAGCCCCAGTGGCAAGTTTGGCCATCAGCTCCTGGCTGACAGTTGCGGGTACAGCGCCGGATTTAAACCGGCTTCCCTCTTAGCCCCCGGTTAGGGGAGCACCATCTGTTGTGTCTGTTGCTGCAAGCGCGAAACGCTGTCAACAGAAATGCGCGCTGCAGGACGCGCAGGCCGGATCAGAAATCGAGGCCGCGCTGGGCCTTGATGCCCGCCTTGAAGGGATGCTTCACTTCGGTCATTTCGCTGACGAGATCGGCATATTTCATGAGTTCCGGCTTGGCATCGCGGCCCGTGAGAATGACGCTCGTGCGGTCTGACCGGGCCTTGAGGCCCTCGATCACGGCCTGCACATCGAGATAGTCATAGCGCAGGGCGATATTGATCTCGTCGAGCACGATCAGGTCATAGTCGCCGCTCTGCATCATCTCGCAGGCGCGGGCGAAGGCGGCCTCGGCGGCGGCGATGTCTCGGTCCTTGTCCTGCGTATCCCAGGTGAAGCCTTCGCCCATCGTGTGCCAGCTGACCTGATCAGCGAACTTCGCGAAGAACTGGCGCTCGCCGGTAATCCACTTGCCCTTGATGAACTGAACGACACCCACCTTGTGGCCCCAGCCGAGCGCCCGGATGATGACGCCGAAAGCCGAGCTGGACTTGCCCTTGCCATTGCCGGTGTGGACGAGGATGAGGCCGCGCCCCGGATCGCGGGCTTCGGATGTTTTCTTCTTCTGCTCGGTCTGCAGCGCCTTCATCTTTTCCGTATGCGTCGGGTCAGTGGTCATGCAGGAAGTCCTCGCGAAGTGTGATGAAGCGGCCGAAGCCGATATTTGTGTTGTAGCCTTGCGCCGTCGCCTCGGTCGCCAGCGCCGCCTTGATGACGCCCGCATGGGTAACAATCAAGGCGTGGCTTTGGTGATCGTGCCATTCGGCCAGCGCTGCACGAACGCGCGCGGTCAGCATGGCCACGCTTTCGCCCCTGTGGGGGCGGGCATGCAGGAAGTCGGCCGCCCAGTGGTCGAGTTCGGCGCGGGGTATGTCTGCCCAGGGCAGGCCCTCCCATGTGCCGAAATCCATTTCCCGCAGGCGGTCGTCGACGGTCAGGGGCAGTGCGTGACTTTGCGCGACATGTTCGGCCAGTTTCCGGCACCGCGTCAGTGGGCTGGTGACAATCCGGTCAGGGGGGGCAAGGGCGTCGAGAACGGCGCTGGCTTCCTCAGCAAATGTCTCCGCCACATCGAGATCGGTCATGCCGTAGCAGATGCCGGACGCGATGGCGGGCGTGGTGTGGCGCAGAAGGGTCAGAGCCATGCGAGCAGTCCGAGACAGAAGCCGATCTCGCTTGCCTGCTGTACCGCGCCCAGCGTGTCGCCGGTATAGCCCTGCAGCTTGAACTCGAAGAAGGCGCGCATGGCGACATGGCCGATGGCGAGGCCCACGAGACCAGACAGCATGGGCGCGGCAGGCAGGAGATATATCCATGCGAGGAGGATGGCCGCGCCCGTGACGCCAGCAATCAGCAGGCTCGGCAGGGAGAGGCCCTGTGCCACGGGTTTGCCGGTGCCTTCGGCGCGAACATAGCGACTGGTGGCGATCGTGATCACGCTCGACAGGCGCGACAGGCCATGCGCTGCCGGGAAGGCATAGAGCAGCATGTGTGCGGGCAATGCGGTGAGCGTCGCCGCTTTCAGGGCGAGGGCAGCAACAAGCGCCAGCGTGCCATAGGTGCCAAGGCGGCTGTCGCGCATGATCTCCAGCGCGCGCTCGCGCGTGTGCCCGCCACCAATGCCGTCGAACGTGTCGGCGAGGCCATCCTCATGGAAGGCGCCAGTGAGGAGCAGGCCAGCGGCGATGGCGATGATGACGCTGGCAAGCGGCGGGAAGAGCAGGGCGGCGCCCCAGAACACGGCGCTGCAGAGGGCGCCGATCAGTGCGCCGACAAGCGGGTAATAGGCGGCAGAGGCGGCCATTCGCGCCTCGGTATAGGTGAACCAGCCCGGTACGGGCAGGCGCGTCAGGAACTGCACGGCCAGCAGGAATGACGCGGCCTGGTTCGTCATGAAGGCCCGCTGACGCCTGCGCTGTCAAAGCTTGCCATCTCGCGCAGCATGGCGGCGGCGGCTTTCACCAGCGGCCAGGCGAGCAGGGCGCCGGTGCCTTCGCCAAGGCGCATGCCGAGATCGAGCAGGGGTTCGGCTTCCAGCGCTTCGAGCACGCGGGCATGGCCGGCTTCGGCCGAGCGGTGCGCATAGACGAAGGCGCCCGCTGCTTCGGGCGTCAGGTCGCGGGCGCAGAGGGCGGCGACGCTGGCGATGAAGCCGTCGATGATGACGATACGCCCGGCCTCTGCGGCGCCCGTCATGGCGCCAGCCATCATGGCAATTTCGAAGCCGCCATATTCCATGAGGGCCGTGCGGGCGTCGAGGCGCGCTTCGGTGCGGGCAGCGGCGGCGCTGAGCAGGGCCCGCTTGCGGGCAAGGCCTGCATCATCAAGGCCGGTGCCGCGCCCGGTAATGTCTTCAACCGGAAGGCCGAGAAGTTTGGCGGCGACAAGGCTGGAGGCGGAGGTGTTGCCGATGCCCATTTCACCGCAACAGGCGACGGCGTGCGTCTTTTCAGCGCCAAGCGCGTGGCCTGCGGTGATCGCTGCCTCCACCTGCGCTTCGGACATGGCGGGGCCTTCCAGCGCATTGGCCGTGCCGGCGGCGATGCGGCGAGAGACCAGATCCGGGTGGGCAATCGGCTCGCCTGCCACGCCGCTGTCGACGATGCGGATGTCGGCGCCGAGGCTGCGGGCGAACACATTCGCTGCCGCGCCGCCGCTCAGGAAGTTCGCCACCATCTGGCGCGTCACATCCTGCGGATAGGAAGAGATGCCGGCCGCGGCCATGCCATGATCGGCAGCAAAAATGGTCAACTGGCAGGTTTCGGCGGACGGAGTCAGCGTTGCCTGAATGCGGGCAATCCGGGCGGCGAGCGCTTCCATGCGGCCGAGCGAACCGACCGGTTTGGTCTTGGTGTCGAGGGCGTGCTGCAGGGCGGTGGTGAAGTCGGCGTCTTGGCTGATCATGGCGCCTGATAGCAAATGCGCGCGCCTTGGATAGTGGCACTGTTGATTTTGCTACGGCTTGAGGTTCCTGATGACGCCCTCCAACGGATGTGGCACGTTTGGCTGAAGCGAGGCTGGCGCACACTGTATGCGCCCCCGTGAACAACAGACTTCAAGGCAGGAAACCTATGGCAATCATTTCCCTTTCACGCATCGTGGCGCGCTGGGCCGCTATCCAGCCGGACCGTGTTGCGCTCGATCATCTCGGTGACACGCGCACCTGGGCCGAGCTTGAAGCCCGCACCAACCGGCTCGCCCGGGCCTATGAGGCGCTGGGTGTCAAACCGGATGATTTCGTGACGATTGCGCTGCCCAATGGCTGCGAGTTCATGGAATCCTGCATCGCTGTCTGGAAGGCGGGTGCCACGCCGCAGCCGATCTCGGCCAAGCTGCCAAAATTCGAGCGCGACCAGATCATCGAACTTGGCCAGCCGACGCTGGTGGTGGGCGTTGAAGCAGGCGAATATGCGCCGGTGCCATGCCTCACCAAAGGCTTCGAGCCGGATGCGGACCTGTCGGACGCGCCGCTGCCGGAACGGACGGCCAGCTCAATCAAGGCGATGACGTCCGGTGGCTCGACAGGGCGGCCCAAACTGATCGTGTCCAAGATGCCTGCGGCCTGGGACCCGGAGTCCGAGTATCTCGAAATCTCGATTCAGGGGACGATGCTGATCCCCGGCCCGCTCTATCACAATGGTCCCTTCCTCTGGGCGTTCATAGCCCTCTTCAAGGGCTGCACGGTGGTCATCACGACGCGGTTCGACGCCGAACAGGTGCTCGAGCGCATCCAGACGACCGGTGTTGATATCGCCTATTTCGTGCCGACCATGATGCGCCGCATCTGGGCGCTGCCGGAAGAGGTGCGCAACGGCTATGACCTTTCCAGCCTGAAAACGATCTGGCACCTCGCCGCGCCATGTCCGGCCTGGCTGAAGGAAGCCTTCATCGAATGGCTGGGGCCGGAAGTGATCTGGGAACTCTATGGCGGCACGGAAGGGCAGGGGTCGACCACGATCCAGGGCACCGATTGGCTGAACCATCGCGGCTCGGTCGGTCGGCCCGTCGAGACCTGCGAAATGAAGATTGTCGGCGAAGACGGCCAAACGCTGCCAGCCGGTGAGGTGGGCGAAGTCTATATGCGGCCACTGGCCGGGCCGGGAACGACCTATGAATATCTCGGCGCGGAAGCCAAGATCATCGAAGGCGGCTGGGAAAGCCTTGGCGACTTGGGCTGGATGGACGCCGATGGCTTCCTCTACCTGTCGGATCGCCTGTCGGACATGGTGCTGTCAGGCGGCGCCAATATCTATCCCGCTGAAGTGGAAGCCGCGCTGGACGCCTTTCCAGGCGTTCGCTCCTCCGCCGTTATCGGCCTGCCGGACGAAGACCTTGGCGCGCTGCTGCATGCAATTGTCGACTTTCCGGACGGCGAGCCGGACGAGACTGCGCTGATGGCCCACCTGGCTGAACGCCTTGTGCGCTACAAGATTCCGCGCTCGGTCGAATGGGTGCGCGAGCCCCTGCGGGACGATGCGGGCAAGGTGCGGCGCAAGGCTTTGCGCGAGGCGCGGCTGGGCCAGTTGCAATCGGCCGATTGACCATATCTGCCGACAGGCCCGCATCGCCTTAAGGGCGAAAAATATAAAAAGGAACCTTATCGCTCCGGTAGCATAGGGAGGGTATGGCCACTAAGCATCCTCTCGAAAATATTCTTGAACAGGCGGCGGACAATGTGCCCGGCGACGAGGTGTCTTTCGGAGACCTGCTCGATCTCTGGGAGGATCGCACCTTCGGGCCGATCTTCACGATCCTTGGCCTCCTGATCGTATTGCCGCCGCTTGGCGCGATACCGGGCCTGCCGCTGATTATCGGAATGGTTCTGATTCTGTTTGCTTTCCAGATGATGGTCGGCAGCACGCATCCCTGGGTGCCGGATACAATCGAGAACCTCTCGGTTTCCAAGAAGAAGGTGCGCAAGGCACACAAGAAATCCAAGGGTTTGCTGAGCGAGATCGATTCCTGGGTCAGCAATCGTCTCTCATGGGCCATAAGCCAGCCTGCACGCCAGATCGCTGCCGGGGTGGTCATGTTGCTGGGCTTTACCCTGATCCCGCTTGAAATGGTGCCCTTTGCGGTCGCGGCACCCGGCCTGGCCATTACCATGATTGGTCTTGCGATCATTGCCCGCGATGGCCTGCTTATGTTGCTGGCGCTGGGCCTCAGCCTGGCCGCGTTCGGCGTGGTTGGCGTGGCAATGCTGGGCTAGTCTGGCTCAGGCGCGTCATGGCGGCGCGTGTAGAGGATGAGCAGGGCCACAAGGCCGATACTTGTGCCCTGACTGGAGAAGAGTTCCAGCATCGCCGCGAAGAACCAGCTCGGGATGGACGCGCGGGCCTGTGTCTCGATCAGGATGTCGCCGCTGCCCTTGCCGAGCAGTTCTGCATTGGCCGCTTCGATCTTGGACTGAAGATCGTCCCGGCGGCGGGCAAGGCCAAGCTCGTTCTGGGCGTCGCGATAGGGTTTCTGCTCGGTGCGGCCGACGCGTTCGACTTCGGAAATATAGGCTTCGAGTCCTTCGACCGACCGCGTTTCCGGGGGAATGCCGGAGAGCTGTACGCGCCAGTCGGCCAATTGCTGTTCCAGCAGGGCGCGGTTCGATCCGGCGGTGGTCACCTCGGCCTGTGAGGCCTGATTGTTGGCCGCGATGTACATTTGCGTGCCGAGGATGCTGGTACCGGCGCCGGCGATGGCAAAGAGGAGCGCGCGGACGCCTTCCTTCATGCGCTTGTTGGCCGTGTGCCAGTAGAAGAAGGTGAAGCCGCCGAACGAGATCACGGCAGCGATAACGCCCGTCCAGCCCCAGATTCCGGCTTGTAGAGGGTCTGTCACCGAGCTGGAAAAGGCCTGGTAATTGGCAAATCCGGACAGGGCCGCGGCGCTGAGACCTGCGCCGAGGAAGACGAGGGCGAGCAGGGTAATAATGATGCGTTCGCCGAGGTTTCGATGCGGGCGGGGAGGGGATGGTGTAGATGTGCGCTGATCGACGTCAGGTTTGCGGCGCAGTTTGGTCGTTGCCTGGGTGACCGCATTGCGCTGGACGCTACGTCCGGTGGCATATTCATCTCGCGAGTCGACTTCCGCTCTTGGGGGGATTGCCAATGCCTTTGTCGGCTCTTCACGCTCTGGCAGTTCGTTCAGCAATCCGGCCAGCTTGGCCAAGCTGCCTTGCCTGCCGCAATTTACGCAGTGAAACGTTTGGCGCTCGACGAAGAGTCTGAGGCTGTCGTCACCAGATTCGATACAATCTTGCGTTAAGGGGCACTGCCACCTTATCTCCCCATCGTCTTGACTGGCATTCGCATCGATACGCAGCTTTTGAAAAATCTCGTTCAAAAGATATTCGTCGCTTCGATCGCTCATGAGCTGACGTTCCCCGCATGTTCCCGCTGGCCGTATTTATCCGAATCCGTCGCGCGACGTCACCCCTTTGATCACAGGTCCGTCAGGGCTGACAATTTAACCTCACCAACGCTGGCGCGGGGTCTTAAGTATGTGTTAATTGGACCTGCCTGAGAATGGCTTGCAGAAAGTAGAATGGCCCGCCGGCCAATTGGAGACTACGCCCATGATACCTCGCTCGCTGGCCATTCCGAAGACGTGGAAGACGTTCGATGTTCCGAGCTTCTTTTCGGCTTTCGGGTATCCGGCCCTTGGCCTTGGCCTGTTCATCACGATGGTGGTTCTGGGCTTCGCGGTAAGCGAGCTGACCTTCCACTGGTGGTACCTGCCGCTGGCTTTTGGTGTGATCGCGTTCTCGGTTTTCATGTGCAATGCCGGCATTGGACCACTGCACCGTATTCTCCAGCATCGCGCAGGCGAGATGAAGGCGCCGGCGCAGTTCCTCACCATGCTGAACCTGGTTCTCGCCATGCAGGGCAATGTGAAGGACTGGGTGAACTATCACTCGCAGCACCACCGGTTTGCCGATGGCCCGGGCGACCCGCACAACCCGTTCGAGTCCAAGCGCTGGGCCTGGGTCGGCTGGATCCTGTGGCGCGACAAGAAAGACACCGATCGTCCGATTGCCATGTGGCTGAAGGGCCAACCGGTCATTGTCTGGATGGACCGTTTCTACAATGAGATCAGCCTAGTCGTGCACCTGTTCATTCCGGCGGCAATCTACCTGATCGTCTGGGCGAGCGGCGGATCGCTGGTGCTGACCGCGCTGATCCATGCGAGCGTCGTCATCGGCCGCGCCATCCAGTTCCATGCCACTGTCTATGGCATCAACGTGCTGGGCCACCTGAAGACGCCGATCTGGGCAGACCATCTGATGGCGCTGCTGACCGGCGGCGAAGCCTTCCACGATCACCATCATGATGCGCCGATCAGTGCGCTGCACCGTCCGCGCAAGGGCGTCTGGAACCGGATCGTTGATTATAATGGCACGATCCTGCTCGCCTTCGAAAAGATCGGTTGGGTCAAGAACCTGAAGATTGCGCCACAGTTCGCATGACCCTTCTGTGAACGGCAGATGAACAAGCCCGCCCCTTAAAAGGCGGGCTTTTTCTTGGCTTGGACGCAGCATGGCCACAGGTGCGCCCCAATCCCGTGTGACCTTGCGAGGCATCAAAGGCTGGGGAGCCGATGCAACAGGGAAGGGACGCCCCTATGAAATCCACACTCATCACACTTGCCATGACCGGTATCAGCCTCGCCATGGTCCTGCCCGCCGCCGCCAAGGCGCCGGCACCGAAACCCACCGCCTCAGGCGAGTCGGTTCACTCCTATATCCTCCTTGACCGGACGGGCTCGATGAGCGGCATCTGGGATGAAGCGCTCGGCTCGGTAAACGCCTATGCCAAGAGCGTCGGCGAGGCCGATGAAGGCGAGATCGAGGGCAAGGACATCAAGACCGCCGTGACGCTCGCCGTGTTCGACTATCAGGAATCGCTCCAGTTCGACGTGCTGCGCAAGGATGTGCCGGCTGAGAAATGGACCAATGTCACCAATGACGAAGCCAATCCGCGCGGCATGACCCCGCTGTTCGATGCCATCGGCCGCGTCATCTCGCTGGCCGAAGCCGACAAGCCGGAAAAGGCCGTGATCGTGATCATGACCGACGGCTATGAGAATTCATCGAAGGAAATCACCCGCGATGGCGCCAAGGCGGCGCTGGACCGGGCCAAGGCCAATGGCTGGGAAGTCGTGTTCCTCGGCGCGGAGTTTGCGAGCTTTGGTGATGCAGATGCTGTTGGCATGAGCGCCTCCAAGACCATGGCCGTGGGCCAGGGCCGGATGCAGGACTCGATGTCGGCCCTCGCCAAGAAGTCCCGCGCCTATGGCAAGGGCGAAGAGGCCGAGATCGTGTTTGACGATGCTGACCGCGCCGCCGCCGACGAAGAAGGCGTGAAGCAGCGCAAAGGCCAGTAAGCACAGGTTCGGGGCGGTCACAGCTTCCCGTTCAGCTGCCCTGATGAGGAAAGCCCGCTCATGCCCGAGCGGGCTTTTTGATGGTCAGCTGCGTGCAAAAGAAAAAGCCCGCCCGGATCGCTCCGGACGGGCCTTGTTCATTGCCGTGCCGAATGGCTCAGCGCGGGGCCATGCGGATGGCGCCGTCGAGGCGGACGTCTTCGCCGTTGAAATAGGCGTTGCGGCACATTTCTGTGGCCAGCGACGCGTACTCTTCCGGATTGCCGAGACGGGCAGGGTGCGGAACCTGTGCGCCGAGGGCTTGTTTCACGGGCTCTGGCGCAGCGGCCAGAAGC
>TARA_R110002051_G_C8769229_1_pt1 | contig 33138 bp, 22 predicted proteins | sample TARA_R110002051 | Tara Oceans TARA_R110002051 (sample SAMEA4397023) | marine metagenome | biome: Polar Biome; feature: [MES] marine water layer (ENVO:01000295) within the mesopelagic zone...; material: water (ENVO:00002006), including particulate matter (ENVO:01000060) such as...... | reverse complement strand
ATGCTTGCCGCGCGTATGGCAGGGGTGCCAATACGCATACACACCGTCGCTGGTCTTCCACTGATGGAGGCAACAGGGGCCAAAAGAAAACTACTCAATTGGGTAGAGAAGAAAACCTATGCATGTGCTACTCATGTTTGGCCCAATTCTATAGGGTTGAGAGATTTTATTCTTAAAGAAAATTTTACAATACCATCAAAATTGGAGGTAATTGCCAATGGGAGTTCAAATGGAATCTCTGTAGATTACTTTGATCCTTCATTATTTTCGGAAGCTCAAAATACTTCCCTTAAAGAAAGTATAGGAATTCCTAAAAATGATTTTGCATTTATTTTCGTTGGTCGTTTAGTAGGGGACAAGGGAATTAATGAATTGGTTGCTGCTTTTAATAATCTTCAAAAGAAACAAGCTAATATTTCATTGGTACTAGTGGGGCCATTAGAAACAGCCTTAGATCCATTAGATTCAGAAACTATTCTGACAATTAAAACTCATCCTAAAATATTTTCTGTTGGCTATCAGAAAGATGTACGTCCGTTTTTCGCTTTCGCGAAAGCGCTTGTATTCCCATCATATAGAGAAGGATTTCCAAATGTCGTTTTACAAGCAGGAGCTATGGGACTGCCTAGTATTGTCACTGATATAAATGGTTGTAATGAGATTATTGTCCCTAAAATAAACGGGAGTATTATTCCTCCAAAGGACAAAGCGGCATTAGAGAGCGCTATGGAAGCTATTCTATTTGAAACGGAAGATTGGACTGCGAGATGTAGGAAACATATTGTAGATAAATACAGAAGAGAACATGTTTGGAATACCATGTTAGATCGATATAGAAAACTTGAACAAGACTTGTTATAATCAAATTGCATCGTACCTTTACACCCACCATGTACGCCCAAATCCTAAAACCTACAATCGATAAAACCTGTGCACTTATAGGTTTGATTATTGCCTTTCCGGTGATGATGATTCTTACTATTTTGTTGGTCATAATAAATAAAGGAAAGCCTTTTTACGGACAAACACGTTCTGGAAAAAACGATAGTCTGTTCAAGATTTATAAGTTTAAGTCTATGAATGATAGACGGGATGCTGCTGGAGAACTTCTTCCGGATGCGGACCGTTTGACAGCCTTTGGAAAATTTATAAGGAAAACATCCTTAGACGAATTACCCCAACTTATTAATATACTCAAAGGGGAAATGAGCTTTATAGGTCCAAGACCCTTACCACCAGCATATTTATCTTTATATTCTGATGAGCATGCCAAACGCAGTTCGGTAAAACCTGGGATTTCTGGTTGGGCACAAATCAATGGAAGAAATACGATTTCTTGGAATAAGAAATTTGATTTGGATATCTGGTATGTCGCAAATCAAAGTTTTGCGTTGGACTTTAAAATTCTTTGGAAGACAATTGTTATAGTATTTAAATCAGAGGGTGTGAATGCTGAGGGTGTGGCTACCACTGTGCCGTATAATGGAAAAAATTGAGGTAATATGATTGTAATAGGAGCCAGCGGACATGCAAAGGTTGTGATTGAAATCGCAGAAGCGATGGGCAAACCCATCGATATGGTGTATGATGAGGATGTGACTAAAATTAGCCTGTTTCAATACCCGATAACTCATGATTCAAATTTTGAGTTGGGTAAACCATCCATTATTGCTATTGGTAATAATGCGATTCGAAAGCGTTTTTCAAAGACAGTGGATATTACCGTATCTGAAGCGCTTATTCACCCGACGGCAATACTGTCTCCATCTGCTATTATTGGAAAAGGGAGCGTAGTTATGGCCGGTGCCATTGTGAATGCGCATGCGCAAATTGGCGAACATGTCATTATTAATTCTGGAGCCATTGTCGAGCATGATTGCGTTATTCATGATTTTGCTCACATATCACCCAATGTATCATTGGCGGGCGGAGTAACCGTTGGGGAGGAAACGCATATAGGCATTGGAACATCGGTAATTCAGGGTGTTTCTATTGGTAATAAAGTTATGGTAGGAGCAGGTGCTGTGGTACTAAGGGATATTGAAGATCATGATAAAGTGGCTGGTGTTCCAGCTAAAACCATTAAAAAGTAGTAGAATATGAATTCAAAAATATACTTATCATCTCCACATATAGGAAAAGCCTCTCAGGATTATGTTCAAGAGGCTTTTGATCAAAATTGGGTAGCTCCTTTGGGGCCTAATGTCAATGCTTTTGAAGAGGCAATACAAGACTATCTCAATGAAGATCTTCATGTTGCTGCACTCAGTAGTGGAACAGCTGCTTTGCACCTAGCGTTGGAGCTTTTAGGAGTAAATAGGGATGACGAGGTACTATGCCAGAGTTTTACCTTTGCCGCTTCTGCAAATCCAATAATGTATGTAGGTGCAACCCCAATTTTTGTAGATAGTGAAGAAGATACATGGAACATATCACCGCAGTATCTAGAAATTGCCATTAAAGACCGGATTGCCAAAGGGAAAAAACCAAAAGCGATTATCTTGGTTCATCTTTATGGCATGCCATGTAAAATTGATGAGATACTAGCTATCGCAAAAAAATATGGAATCCCAATTGTTGAGGATAGCGCTGAAGCTCTGGGAAGTACTTTTCAAGGAAGGAAATGCGGTAGTTTTGGTGAGATCAGCATACTTTCCTTTAATGGAAATAAAATAATTACCACTTCTGGTGGTGGGGCCTTGGTTTCACATAGTAAGGAAATTAGAGACAAAGCTATATTCTTGGCTACTCAGGCTCGCGATGATGCACCGCACTATGAGCATAGTGCCATAGGGTATAACTATAGATTGAGTAATATTTGTGCAGGCATAGGAAGAGGGCAGATGGAAGTTTTAGATGAAAGAGTAGCTGCCCGTCGAACTATGCATTCTTTTTATGAAGAAATTTTCAAGGATATTGATGGTGTTACCGTTTTTACAGAACCCACTCAAGATTACTTCAGTAATCATTGGTTAACCGCCATATTGATAGACCCTAAAAAAACAAATGGTATAAATAGAGAAGACCTTAGGTTATTTTTAGAACAGGAACAAATTGAAAGTCGGCCCTTATGGAAACCCATGCATTTACAACCGGTATTTGCACATTATCCATATTATGGAGAGGGATGTTGCGATAGATTATTTGAAATTGGATTATGTCTTCCTTCTGGATCTAACTTGTCTGAGGAAGATTTAAAAAGGATCGAAATCAGAATAAACCGTACCTTTGCTTAATTCATCGTGTTTCCCCCAACATTTTAGCAATGAAAAATTACCTACATAATGTAATCAAATCTCTTTTTTCATACTCTAGTAATTCACTAGACATTCGAAAAATGAGATACCTGCCGAGATGGTTGGTTTTGTGTATTGATTTAGGTATTGTGTTAATATCTACGCTGCTCACTTACACCGTAATATCTGAACTTACATCTAATTTTTATCCTTTTTTATCTGCCTATCAAAGAATTGGTATTATTCTTTTTGTGCATACTGTATTCTTTATTCTTTTTAAGACGTATGCCGGTCTTATAAGACATTCGTCCACCGTAGATGCTCTCAAACTCTTTTTAGCAACTGGGTTTACGTTTGGATTCTTGATTGTGGGTAATTATATTTTTAATGTTCTTAAGGGTGAAAAGATTTTCCTAACTGTTGGCTTGTTGCTTAATAGCTTTATCAGCTTTACACTCTTATATATGTTTCGAATTGTTGTGAAACGTATGTATGAGTATTTTAAGTCGGCAATGTCTGACACAAAAACAATTCGGGCTTATATTCTTGGGCTGAATGAGAATTCAATTGCAGTTGTATCTGCTTTGGACATGGAAAACCCAAAACGTTTTGAAGTGGTAGGATTCTTATCCAAGAAGACAGCAAACAAACGCCTAAGGGTTTTAAATAAGCCGGTTGTTTATTACAGTGATAGATTCATTTCTAAAATTCAAGGTGCAAAGGCAGATGCCTTAATTTTTACAGAGGACTACTTAGATTTTGAAGAAAAATATGAGTTGGTTAAAGATTGCTTGAATCACAATATCAAGGTGTATACTCTTCCTCAATTATCTGATTGGGTAGAAGGAGATTCTGTGTCTAAAGAGATTAAAAGTTTTCAAATTGAAGATTTATTAAATAGAAAACCTATTCAACTCAGGGATGAATTAAAACAAAGACAAATTTCCAGTAAAACAGTTTTAGTTACTGGAGGTGCCGGATCAATTGGAAGTGAAATAGTTCGCCAATTGGCTTCTTATCAACCCGCTAGATTAATTGTTCTAGATCAAGCGGAAACTCCTCTGCATAACTTGAGTTTGGAACTTTCGGTTTCCTACTTGGATGTCCCTTTTGAGTATTACTTATGCGATGTTCGCAATAAGGAACGTTTAGAAATGCTCTTTGAGACGTATCCTATAGATTATGTATATCATGCCGCTGCATACAAACATGTACCTATTGTTGAGGATAACCCACATGAAGCTATTCTAACAAATGTTTTGGGAACAAAGAATGTAGCTGATTTGTCAATAAAGTATGGAATAAAGCATTTTGTTTTAGTCTCTACAGATAAGGCTGTTAATCCAACCAATGTTATGGGAGCTTCAAAAAGGGCTGCCGAACTATATGTCCAATCACTATTCTTTGAACAGAAAGGTGAAAACAAAACTAAATTTATTACCACGCGTTTCGGTAATGTTCTGGGATCTAATGGATCTGTAGTACCTTTATTTAAAAAACAAATAGAAAATGGCGGACCAATCACGATAACTCATCCAGATATCATAAGGTATTTTATGACCATTCCCGAGGCCTGTCAGCTCGTTTTAGAAGCTGGTGTAATGGGCGGTGGTGGTGAAATCTTTGTTTTTGATATGGGCAAGCCTGTATTTATAAAGGATCTCGCAGATCGAATGATACAACTTGCTGGATTTATTCCTGAGCAAGATATTCAAATAACCTATACTGGATTACGTCCAGGTGAGAAGCTCTATGAAGAATTGTTAAGTGATGATAGTACGGTAAAGCCAACTCACCATAAGAAAATATTAATTTCTAAGGATGTTGAACAAGACTTTATTCATGTTGAGAAAGCAATAAAAAAGATTATTGCTAGTACCGATTTCGGTTCTTCCGATGAGGTCGTTTTAGAATTGAAAAAGCTGGTACTTAATTTTAAATCAAATAATTCCATATTTGAAAAGCTGGATAAACAGTTACTAGTTAAATAGTAATAATTACCTTTGCAAGCGCAAAAGCGTAATCCCATTTAATCTAACCTATCTTGAATACATTATTAAAGTTTTCTTTCTGTCTCCTTGTTTGTGCCTTTAGCATTACCTCTTGCGCTTCTAAAAAAGACGTGATTTACATGCAAGATATCTCTCGGCTTGATAGTATAAATAGTCCGGCTTCTTATAGTACCCTGATAGGTGTAAATGATTTATTGGCTATAACGGTCTCTGCCGATAACATGGCTGCCGCTAGTCCTTTTAATATTCCTATTACAACCACTCGTGATGTAAATGCAATATCTGGTGGCACTCCAATAGTGCAACCATATTTAGTAAGTTCAGAAGGAACCATCGTTTTTCCTAAATTAGGAACACTGCAGGTAATTGGTAAAACTAGAGAGCAACTTGCCGATGAAATAACAGGTCTTTTAACGAAATATATCAAGGCCCCATTGGTGAATGTACGTATTCAAAATTTTAAGGTGACAGTCCTTGGGTCTGTGGCCTCTCCAGGGACATATAATATAATTGATGAGCGCGTAACTATTCTAGAAGCACTAGGTATGGCTGGTGATATGACAATACATGGTCAACGTGACAATGTGCTAATTTTGCGAGAAGAAGCTGGTATTAAAAAATATGGAAGAATGGACTTTACAAAAAGTGATTTTCTAGATTCACCATATTATTATTTAAGACAAAACGATGTGGTAATTGTAGAGCAAAACAATTCCGAAGTGCAACAGTCCGTTTCCAATCCAAATACAGGAATCTACTTTACTATCGCCTCCTTATTATTATCAATATTCGTAATCTTTACGCGTTAAAAAATGGCAAATCAGGAATCAGAATCAATTCGTAAAGTTGAGATAAATGAAGATGATCATTTATTATCGGATATATTAAAGCAATACACACGCTATTGGAAATGGTATATTTTGGCTATTATATTTGCGGTTGGGTTGGCTCATATTTACTTGAGATACGCAACCCCTATTTACAGTACCCAAGCGACTATTTTATTAAAAGAAGATGGAAGTGAAGGTGGTTTTTCTGAACTTTCTGCGCTGGAAGATGTAGGAATCTTTGCAGGAAATTCTGGAAGCAAACTTGCAGATGAAATTGAAATCCTGAATTCTAGAAGATTGATGGAAAAAGTGGTCACCGAACTTGACCTAAATATTCAATACTTTGCCGAGGGAAACGTAAAAACCGTTGAATCCTATATTGCTCCAATCAAAGTATCTTTTCTTAACAAAGACACCCTTTACACTCTAGAGAGCACTAAAGTCTTTAGATTGGGGAATAAGGATGAAAATTCATATTACATACGTAGCACCACGAGTGATGAGGAGACGATACATCGATATGGAGAAACTATAGATTTGGGCTATGGTAAGTTCATTGTTTTACCTAGTTTAAGGGATCAAAAGACTGGTAATTGGACGGAAATGCTTGTTCGTATTAGTCCCGTAAAAAATATTGCAGCCGGATTAGCAGGACAGGTTTCCGTAAATATGAAAGGTCAACGTACTAATGTCCTTCTAATTTCCATGACAAACCCTATTGAGAAAAAAGCGAGAGATGTTATTAATACCTTAATCGATAAATATAATGATGATGCTGTGGCCGACAAGAATGAGGTTGCTACAAATACCGCCGAATTCATTGCCAACAGACTTAAGATTATTTCTTTGGAATTGGATTCTGTAGAAACGACAAAGGAATCTTTTAAGCGTCAAAATAGAATCACAAATATTCCAACTGAAGCTCAATTGTATGTGCAAAGTAATAATGAATACAAGAAGAGAATATTGGATGTATCAACTAAGATTCGCTTAGTTGAAGATTTAAAGACCTATTTGGAATCTAGTAGTGGTAATTTGCTACCTGCTAATCTTGGAGTTCTTAGTGGAGGTATAAGTAACCAAGTAGTAGAATACAATTCCTTGCTGATGCAGCGTGGTGACTTGCTAAAATCATCCACACCCGAAAATCCTGTAGTTGTGACAATTGATGAGGAGCTTAGTAAAATTAAAAGTGTTATCAATAGTGGAATACAAAATGAATTATCATCACTCGAGATAACTGAAAGCGAATTAGTAGGGCAAGAACGTATATATTCAGCAAAAATATCAGCCGTTCCTGGTTTAGAGAAGGAATCAAGAGGCATACTACGACAGCAAGAGATTAAAGAACAGTTATACCTTTATTTATTAAAGAAGCGCGAAGAAACAGCTATATCATTAGCGATAACCTCTTCAAATGCAAAGGTTATTGACGAAGCGATTACCTCTCCTTCGCCAGTTTCACCTAAACGCCGCATTATAAAACTAGTGGCAGGAATTCTTGGGTTTTTATTTGTTGTTATCTTGGTATACATCAAAAATCTTTTAGATACAAAAATCCATAGTCGTTCAGATGTTGAAGCACTAACCAATACTCCAATCCTAGGAGAATTGCCTTTAGTAGATGGAGAAGAGAATTTGGTTATTAAACTTCATGACAGATCCATACTGGCAGAAAGTTTTAGAATTTTAAGAACAAATCTGGATTATTTTACGCGTTCTGAAAATGGAAGAAAGCGCAATGTAATTTATGTTACGTCAACAATAAAAGGAGAGGGGAAGACCTTCGTAGCGTTTAATTTGACTATGTCTTTGGCTTCTACAGGGAAAAAAGTCTTACTTGTGGGTGCAGATATTAGAAATCCTCAAGTTCACCGTTATATGGACCTTCAGTCATCTTCTATCGGTTTGTCTGAATATATGTATGGCTTAGATACTAAGGTCGAGGAAATAATTACTAAAGAAACCTTAAACGAGCAAAATTTTGATGTTATACTTTCAGGTCGAATCCCACCCAATCCAGCAGAGTTATTTTTAAATAGTCGTTTCGATACCTTAATTGACACAGTTTCTAAAGATTATGATTATGTAATTGTCGATACTGCTCCTACTATGCAAGTAACGGATACCTTACTTATAAGTCAATATGCCGATGTTACTATTTTTGTAACCCGTGCCGATTATACACAAAAACGAATTCTACAATATTCAAAAGACCTTTTCCAAGAGAAAAAACTAAAGAATATGACCTATGTCGTTAATGGGGTAAAGACTGCCAATTTTGGATATGGTGCTAAGTACGGTTATGGCTATGATAATCAAGAGGATGGATTATGGCAACGATTAAAACATTTTCTAATGTCTTAGGCAACTAGTTCTTTTAAAATCTTAGAACTAGTCATGTTTAATACTAGCTTTTCTTAGAAAAATTTGCATCTACATTGATTAAGAGAAGGTAATTTGGTTGTTACGAGCTAATAAGGCAACTTTTGCTATTATTTTTTTAGGGAGCTGTATCTCTGCAATTTTATTCAAATGCTCCAAACGATGCGTATCTGTACCTATATAATCTAATAGTCCAGCCTCCAAAAGTTGAAAAGCCATCTTTTGCACTGAGGAACCGTAGTGCTTAGAAAGAGACAAGGCATTAAGTTGTAATAAGCAACCTTTGGTTTTTAAGCTTCTAAAAACATCAAGTTTGCCATGGAAAAAGGCATACCGCTCTGGATGTGCAAGAATGGGAATATGACCTTTGGAAGTAATCTTAAAAATGATTTGATCTAGATTGATAGGAGCTTGAAAATAGGAAAGTTCAACAAGCACGTATTTTTCTCTCATTAAGAGGAGGTTGTCGTTCTGTAAGTGTTGCTCAAATACTTCATCAAGCATGTATTCAGAAGCTGCTGTAATATCCATTTCCATACCTAAGCTTTCAACTTTTGAAAGGGCCATATGTATGGTCTCAGGAGTGTTGGGGTAAATTTCTCCCATGGTATGCGGCGTGGCATACAATTTCTTAAAACCTAAATCAATGTATTTGGTTATAATTAGTCTACTCGTTTCAAGATCTGGAGATCCATCATCAATTCCAGGAAGAATGTGGCAGTGAATATCGGGTGTGCCGCCCAAGGTGTCTATGAGAAATGTTTTCTTGGTAAAGAATTGTAGCATGCAACAAAAATAATCTAATTATGTTCAATCCGACTAAGCAAACTATCTTACTTTTACTTCAAACTGATACTATGATTCGTCCCATTGTCATTCTTTTTCTTTTCCTTTCTTCCATGTCGGTTGCTCAACAATTGGAATACGAGGGTAGCCTAGAACTCCAAGGCTTTTATGCTTCAGAGGATCTGCCTTTCTGGATGTATACCAATACAAGTACACGTGCTAATGCATTGACTAATGTGTCTGGTTACGCTTTCGCGAAAGCGCAATACGACCTCAATGAGTCATCCAACATTCAAGTGGGTGTAGGGATCATGTACCGCGATGGTTTTGTCGATAGATTTGAACGGAATGAACTCTTTGTGAGCTATACCACCAAATGGCTAGTAGCTACGGTGGGCTCAAAAAATCCTTCTGAAAAATATAATGGTTTATCCACCTCTAACGGAAATATTCTCTGGTCGGGAAATAATAGAGCAATTCCAGGAATCACTCTAGAATCACCAAAAGAGCTAAACATTGGAAAGCATTTTACCCTAGATTATGGTTTGGGACATTACAGTCTTAACGATGAGCGATATGTTACAGATACACGAATTCATTATAAAAAATTAGGTGTAGGAGTCAAAGTAAATGATAAACACAGTTTTAAAGGAACAATACAGCATTATGCACAATGGGGCGGTACGCATCCAATTCTTGGAGAATTACCTTCTGGTTTTTCTGACTTTACAAAAGTATTCCTTGCACAAAACGCTGGCGATAATGCCGAATTCAACGAGCGGGTGAATGCCTTAGGAAATCATTTAGGGTCCTTCGATTTTGAGTATAATTACAAAGGAACGACGGGAACGTTTTCGGCTTATCACTTGCATTTATTTGAAGATGGATCAGGTACAGCCTTCAAAAATTTTCCTGATGGGATCTGGGGATTGACCTATGCTCCCAAGGATAAAAAATTAAAGCGGATTCTCTATGAATATGTAAATACTACAGACCAGAGTTCAGGGGAAGGTAGAAGTGCTGGGGATAATTATTTTAGTAATAAAGGCTATCGTTCAGGTTGGACCTACGAAGGCAATACCATTGGGCTGCCTTTTATTTTACTTAATCCTGAAACGGGATTAGGGATAAGTAATAATTTAATTAAAGCGCATCACCTAGGCGCATTTTTTACTTTTGATAAACTGGATATACAGTTCAAAGTAAGTATTGTAGACGATGCAGGTTCACCTTCTAACCCTTTGACTAGCTCGATAAAAAAGTTCTATAGTTATTCAAAAGCCAACTATCATTCGGATTATGGAAATATTAGTCTTTTGCTTGGTGCAGATACCAATTCAATTACCAAAAGTACAGTAGGAATAGGAGTAGGGTATCAGTATATATTTTAGACTAGGAGACTTTTTTCTTTTTATGGGAGAAAATTCCATCTATGAATTTACTTTTATCTTTTTCGTCTTTTTCAATGCGCCAAAGCCTTGGTAGTATGGATTGTTTAGGGTGCTTAATGGCATCAGCCATTATACAAGCGATATAGGTGAGATTGACAAAGCTTTTTTCTAGCATTTTATAACGAGTAGCACAGCCCACAGTATAGTCGGTCAAATTACGTACCCGATGCCACCAGTGGGAAGGATTGACGAGCATATCACTCTCTTCCAATACCGATTTATAAATAGGTACATATTCAAGTTCAGGGTATTCACTGCGTATTTGCGTAAAAAAATCTCCTTCATAGGCTTCGAAGAGTTCAGAGACTACATAATGAGCGTACTTACTCAGCGCTGCTTGTACGACCGGTGTATAAGAGGGGTCTATAAAAAACCACTCTTTCTGCCCTTTAATATTTAAAAACATATTGTAACCACCAGCGCAGTGTAGTGTTGACCCTGTTTTTTGAGAACGTGAAATAAACCACTGTGTAATCATTCGATCAGTGGTATGAAGCCCATCTATTTCATCCCCTTTACACTTCTTATTGAAATCGGCGTCATTGAGTATTCCATAGAAATTATTGAGATAACTTTCTTCATATTGCGGTAAGGTGAGGAATTCTTTTAATGACGCTTCTTCAAGGATAATATTTTGTCCAACCTTATTCATTGACTCCTTATTATCCTTTTTATTTAGATGTTTCACAGGGAGGTCACCGAGATTGGATATGAGATTCTCTTTTTCAGCAAAATGAGTTATTTCGGCATCCTTTAAATAGCCTTTTACTACTATTGGGGTGTCAACATTCTTGATCCAATATTGAAAGAACTCTCTGGTAAAATCTTTGGCATCAATATGTGGAATAGTCAGGGGAGCTGTATACTGCGGATTTTTTGCTTGAATTTTAGCGGCTGTTTTCTCATGCAGCTTTTTAAATCGGCGACCTAGGTAGGTATTGTGATGTTGTTTTCTAAGCACCTTGCCTTGCTCATCCTTCTTATTCAAAATACTAAAGGCAAAATCTAGAAAAAAGATTACCGACCATCGAAACTCAAGGAAGCCATAAGGTGCTTTGGGAACATTGGGGGTGTAATTGTGAACCTTTTCGAGCATTGGATGCATGACAAATATTTTTGACTAAAATAACACAACTTTTTATGAAATGCTATTTACTTTAATGTCAATAACGGAAGAGTGCCAAGTACACATTCACTCTTACATTATGAGTCAATCAACTTAGCGGCTTTTGAAATATTGTCCAAGAGGTAGATCCTGTGAAATTCCAATATAAGTCCTTTATAAAATAGCCTCTTAGCTTTTTACTTATTTTTTGATGTTAAATTTGTTCTAAGTTCCAACTTTGGAACGTAAATGTCAGGATAAGATTAAAGGCAAATTAAGAATATCAACAATTTCACATTTCTTTTAAGTGAGTGCAATGAAAGCTTCTGTAAAGGGGATAAAGGGTATTAAAATAATGAGTATTGAAGTAATTAAATCGTAGGGAAAACCTGAGAAAAAATATTAAATTTTAAAGTACTCTCTTTACTTCAAGTTGTATGTCAAAAATTGTATGCCGCCTTCAAAGGATTCTTTATGTATTAGCTCGGTTACAAAGGACTTTGTAGAAGCTCCAAAAAGCGGAATCCCTTCGCCAATTACGATGGGGTTTAATTTTATTTTTAGTTGGTCGATCAAGCCATGATCTAGCAGCCAACCAGCAAATTGTCCACCTCCACAGATATATATTTCGGTAGGAGCAGAAGCGATAATTTCTTTGACTCGCTCAATATCCAGTTTTTCTATGTGAACTTTTTTGGCAAGATTCTTTAATCTCAATGTTTCAGAAAAAATAAAATGTTCCATATGGTCGTATGCGGGTTGTCCTGGCTCTAGTCCATAATGATAACCTAATTCATAGGTTTTACGACCCCTGATTACTGTACCAAATTCCTTTAAATCGGTTTTGTATTTAGCAATTGCCGCCTCATGTAATGGAAACATACTGATATCGCCATTTATCCCTGAAATAAACCCATCGAGAGATGTCGCAACATAATAAATCAATTTATTCATGATTGCTTTATTAAAATGTTGATGTCGGTAATCAACCGTTCAATTTCTTGGTCATTGGTGCCGTCATAAACCCCTCTTATTTGTTTTTTCTTATCGACTAGAATGAAATTTGGTGTATGAATAAAATCCTGTACACCGCCATCTCCTTCATCTACAACAGCAAAATAACTCTTACGAGCTAAGTTATAAATATGTTTTTTATCACCAGTAGTAACGTTCCATTTATGATCTATAACGCCTTTTTCTTTGGCATATGAATTAAGAACAGCAACACTATCAATAACAGGGGTTACTGAAATCGATAACAACATAATCTCATCCTTATCGATAAACCGATCTTGGATTTTACTCAGATTTGCAGTCATTATGGGACAGATAGTTGGACATTTTGCAAAAAAGAAATCAGTCACATAGATTTTGTTTTTATAATCATCTTGGGTGATGGTTTTACCATTTTGATTGATCAATTCAAAATCTGCTACGGTGTGATTGGTTACTGCTTCTTGCATAGAAATATCTACCAAAGCGGGGTTAAAATCGGCTGGATTGAAAATCGGTAATTTTTTCTCTGACAAATAGGGTAAAATTAAAATCACCGAAATTATAATGCCCGCTAATCCTAAAAGTAGGAACCTCCATTTTTTCAATGTGTTCATTTGGTTTTATTTTAAGAAAGTCAGAATTAGAAAGCTTGAATGAAAGCTTGAATGAAAGCTTCCGCTTCTTTAATTTCTAATCGATTGCTATGAGATCCTTGGGATATTGCAACTAGATCCTTATAATATTCTAGGGCCATTTGGTTGTTTCCATGCAATTTCGCGGCAACAGCGGCACCATAAATGCCATTAAAACGCTTAGGAAACCATTTCAAATTCTCTTGATAGGCAAGGAGAGCTTCTTCTGGTCTTTGCATGGCTAAAAGCATATCTCCCAATAATTCTCGTGCGGGTAATACATCACCTGGAGTTAAAGGATGTTTAGTTGTTATACGTTCAAGCTCAACTGCTTCTTTCATAAGGCTAAGAGCTTCATCAGTGTTTTTCTTTTTAAAAGCAACCCAAGCTTTTACAGTCTTAATCTGAATTTCAACCTGCCTTAGTTGAATAAACTTTGACCGATCGTTTTCATCCTTAAGTTGTTGATGCAGTTTTTGAAGGATTACTATTTCTTCTTTCGCTTTCGCGAAATCTGTTAAATGTGCTGCACCGAGGCCTCTTGCAAAGTGATGGATGGCTTCCTGCCATGGAAAAATCTCCCACCCCACATCTATAGCCTGCAATTCTAAATGTGCAGCTTGTTCCCAGTTCTTGTTTTCAAGCGCTATGCGCGCAGGAATAGCAGCTACAGGATATACCGCTGCAGTGATATTCATTGGGTAAAAAGCATGCTGAGTTTTGATTTGATCATAATAAAGGTTGGCTGCGGAATTTCCTCCTTGTTGGAGGTAGGCGTAGACTAAGTAATCAGTAGCGTGTAATTCTTCAAAGTAAGAACCTTCTAATGCTGCGGCTTGTGTATAACATCGAGCACTTTCTGCAGATAAGAGATTAGATGCAATAGATTCTTTCCATATACCCAATCTGGTAAATATATGAGATGGCATATGTTGGGCATGTGAAGATGAAGGAGCAATTTTGGCATATTTCCTAGCCGTTTCTAAGCCTTTTCGTGCCAAAACTGGATTATCATAATTATGGATGATGTAATGTGCAATTCCTGGATGGTTAGGGTTATCTTCAAATAGAGATTCTAGAATTTTACCTGCCTTTTCTTCATTTACATAGTCTGTTCCTTCTCGATCCCTTGTTGAATACAGAGCCAAAGTATAGAAAATAGCAGCCTCTACATCTTCCGGATATTTTAGATATAAGGCTTCCATTTTTAGTTCAAATTGCTTTGCTCGGCTTTTGTGATCTAAGTTTTCCCAGTCGGTATAGTAAATATCAATAGCATTGATATAATCACGCTGCTTTTCATCCATTGATAATCCTTTTGCAATCTCAAGTACCTTTACTCCTTTGATAAGATCTGTAGTTGATGGAGGAAACCAAGCAGCATGGTAAATGCTCATGGCAACTCCCCAGTATGCCATGGGGCAATTGGGATCTGAATCAATGACCTTGACAAAAGCCTTTTCTGCTTCAGTATATTGAAACGAATGCAGCAAAGCGACTGCCAAGTCAAAAGTTGGCCTTGTTTCATAATTGCATGAAAGCGAAAATTTAAGTTCGCCAAATTGCCCATCACCGCACAACAGTAAGTCCCCGCGTAAAAAATCGATAGATCCAATAGCCGTTTGAACTTTGGAGGATTGATTAATACAACCCGTGGCAAATAGAAGCATTGTCAAAAAAACAACGCGCATACATATATATTTAGATGTCATAACTATGGATTTTTTCGAATTGATAGAGATTATTCAGCAGTTGTAGGGTCAATAATGGTCGTTACTTCACTGACAACATTGGCAGGAAAGCCACCTTTTTTTGCATGTTTGTATACCATTTCTTTATTAGGAGCACTATACACACAGTAAATTTTATCTCCCGTTACATAACTGTGTTTCCATTGGATATCTGATCCCAGTTCTTTTAATACTCCACAGGATACCTGAGATATTCCCTTTAATTGTTCTTGGCTTAAATTGCCTGCATCAGGTATATCTCTTTCAATTAAGTACAAGTTACTATTTTCTGATTTGTTATTTAAATTGTTCATATTTAAAGAATTAAGTTTGTTTAAGACACAGGTCCTTTCCTTTTTTTGGAACTGACTTGTGCCGTTCTTTATTTCATTTTTATCTTATGATCTCAAAGACTGAGAATTTATTTTTTAAGGGCGACATAGGAATAATGACCAACTCAAGAGTGTACCTTCATCTACATTCTGGTCGTCAATGATTAATAAAGTCCAATCTCCAGCAGCTTGAATTCCTTCTAACAGAGTAAAAGCTTCTTCTGGTCTAAAAGCCCCCGTAAAAGGTGCTATCCCATTTATTACTAAGGCAGAGGCCTGCTCATCAAAGATGGTATTGGTATAGTTGTTTCCAGAACTACCGTTATCAGAACTTAATTCGGTTATCCGACCATCTGGAGCAATTAGAAATATATCTAAGTCGGCGTCAAAAGTATGTTCCAAATCTAGGTTTACAATAATCCCTGGTTCAATTAAAAATTCATCTGTAATAGTAATCACAGAGCGTGTTTCTGTTCCTGCGTCAGGACCAATAGGGAATTGCTCATCACTACTAAACGTTTGACAAGGATTCAGCGCTTCAGCAAGGATTGTAGCTGGTGATCCCACTAAAGCAGATCCATCACTACCAAAAGCTGTCGCAGTTAAAATCTGCTCACCAATACTGTCGCCAAGAACCCAAGTTACTGTTGCCCGTCCATTGGCATCTGTAGTAACAATACTAGAAGAAATTGACCCCTCATCAACTGCTAAACTAATAGTAGTTCCCGGAAAGGCATTTCCGTTTTGGTCATTCACTTGCAATTCAATAAAGTTACTCAGAGTCTCATTTGTAAAAGCAACCTGATTATTTCCAGATACAATTTGTATGCTATTTGCTCGAGCCGGTTCTACGGTAGCGGCTACAGCTGAATCATCATCCTTGCTACAGCTTATTATGAGTAATAAACATAAGGCTCCAAAGATGAGTTTGCTGACTGATTTTATTTTCTGCTGTTTAATTTTTAATGTTTTCATAATGATATTTTTAGTGAGAAGATTTGATGTCTTCATGGTTAATAATTAATTAGAATTAATCCCACTGTTTGGTAGTCGTGCTTAAGCCTTCGTACAAGGCGCTACTGCCATTGGATTCCATATTAAAGTCTGAAGCTTCACCGAGTGCAAATAGCATTACCCCAGAATTTTCTGCAATTCCCATTGTACTTCCTGATGATTTTTGAAAGCCTAGAAACCCTTGGTTTGAATTGATGGAAGTTTCATTTCCCTTCATTACAAAACATACAACCCCATTTTCTTTTTGATGTGCGGGTAAAGGATTTCCAAGATTCTCAAAGCCTGTACTATTAGTTACACTAGATTGTTTTACACGGTGACTATCAGATCCTAATTGATTCTCTACGGCATAATACTTAAAAGCAAATACCAAACTATTGTTAGGCATTGAATTTGGTCCTCTAGCCGCCTCATCTAAGTTGGCTAAAGTAAAAACCCCCGTCATTGATGGTGCAATTGTAACACCCCCTTCTAGAAAACCTGAAGTTGTGATATCAACAATTACATCGTTAAGACGTTCAAATTCGGACTCGGTAATCTCAATCCAATCCCCGTTTTGGGCATCTAAATAATTCTGTTGGGAATCTGTCAAGGCAAATGCGATATCATCTTTGTTATTAAGGTCGATACGAAGATCTGTAGTAGCCGTTTCAGTGCCATTGTTTACTTCTACGACTCCTCTGATTTCTGAATTAGTTTCAAAATCAAAAAAGGAAGCATCTCTAACTGTGACTTCTCCAGTGCTCGAATTGATAGCAATAGCATTTGTAAACTGTTGCTCCAAAATTGAAAAGGATAACGGGCTACTTGAACTGGCATTAATGTTTCCGATCGATTGTCCTATGGCAGGATTTTCATCCAGACTTAGAATAAATGGATCCTGTAATTGAATACCTGTATTTGTAGTGCCAGTCCCATCATCGTCTTTGCCACAACTTACTACTGCAATCATACAGATAGTTATCATGGAGAGTTTTAGATATTTCATTTTATTGAGTTTCATGTCTTTTAGTTTTAATTATGGTCTAGCTTCTAAGATTAAATTGAATGGAGTTTCCATGGCTCGTTTGAAGTGAGTAAAACCACCTTGAGTAATTACTTCTTTTAACTGTTTTTCACCTGCTTGTGCTCCCAAGGCTTTTCCAACCTCTTGATTTAAAGAGCAAGGTGTGCAGAGCATAGTTGAAAAGGCATAAAAAGCTCTTCCCACAGGATTTAAGTTCTCTTCTAAAGAATCATTTGCAAATGGTTCTACGATCATGCAGCTTCCATCGGCCTTTAATGCTGCCTTAGTGTGGGCGCAGGCTCCAACAGGGTCTCCCATATCGTGTAGGCAATCGAAATAGGCAATAAAATCATAGTCTTTACCTGGGAAATCCTTGGCAGTCGATACCTCAAAGGTCACATTAGTAAGGCCAGCGTCTTTAGCTCTTTCTTTTGCTTGTTCAATGGAGGCTGGATGAAAATCAAATCCAATAAAAGAAGAATTTGGAAATTCTTTAGCCATAATAATTGTCGAAGCGGCATGTCCACAACCTATATCAGCGACTTTGGCGCCTTTTTCTAGTTTTTCTTTCACGCCATTCATAGAAGGGATCCAACTCGAAAGTAAGTTGCCTTCATAGGACGGACTGAAGAATTTTTCTGTACCACAAAAAAGGCAGTTGTTATGATCTCCCCAAGAAACTCCTTCACCAGTTTTAAATGCTTCTAGTATTTTCGGTTCATCATGATATACAGATGAAATTGCATAAAATGCTCCTGTCATAAACACAGGACTTTTTCTGTTTCCAAAAACCATCGTTTGCTCTGGCGTCATTGAAAACTTCTGTTGTGAAGGATCATATTCAATAAAGCCTGAGGCAGCTTGGGCCGATAACCATTCTCTAACATAGCGTTCGGCGGTATTTGTTTTTTTTGCTAATTCACTAGAAGTCATACTTCCAGATTCTGAGAGTGTGGTATACAAACCCAATTTATCACCTATGGTAATTAAGGGTCCATTTGCAGCAGCTCCCATTTCGGTAACTACCTGTCCCAATAATGCATGTAATTTTTCTTCGTTCAGTTCCATAATACTTTGTTTTTTCATTAGTGTTGAGTACGACTACTATAGTCGATACTTAGTGTATGCGTCTTATGGGGAATTTTGTATTCGTATTTCAATCAATTTTATGAGGGGCATAGTGTTATTTTCTTGACACTACTTCAAAGAGTGCATTTAAGGTTTTTCTTTTGCTAGTTGATTGTTTTGACTTGGCGCAAGATTGGAGAAGTTGTTTATACGCACATAACCTTCTATTCTTACTTTTCTATAGCCTCCAGCTTCTGCCACATCCATACCTCGCCTTGTTGCGGTTACAAAATTGTCTTTTCGAGTGCTATGATAGTACAACCAAAGAGGCTTGTATAAATGTTTATATTGTGGATGTACAGATTTTAAAACGTAGCCTTCAATTCCCGCATTTCGGTAGCCTCCTGCTTCTGCAGCTCGAATTCCTTCGGCTGTGGCCGTTATGAAATTGTCTTTTCGTGTGTTATTATAGTATAGATAAAGCGGAGTTGTTTTGCCTTCAACTGAAGTTGGCTTAGTGAGCACATACCCGTCTACTCGAACAAATCGGTAATTCCCGTTCACTGCATTATTTTTGCCTTTGCTACTTGCAGTAGTGAAGTTATCTTTGCGAGAGGAATTCCAATAGTGCTCTAAAGCTTTAGTATATTGGCCAACCGCAGGTTCTGCATGAACCCCTTTCTTAAACTTAAACTGTTGTTCTGAACCTCCATTGATGTCTGCGACTCTAACGTTGATGCCATTGCGAATTCCACCTCCTTGAATTTCTAGATTTAGATCTCCCAATTTTGATCTTAAATAGTAATACCCATTTCCAGCATCTATTAAGCGCCATTTTTGGCTATCTGAACTATTTCTTGTGTTTTGTTGCACATTTGCAGTTGCTGTAGCGCTTCTTCCTTCAACATCGAGTACTAAATCACTTCCTATATTATGAATATAATAATACCCATTATCCGCATTTAGGAAACGAAACTTCTGCGCGTCGGTATGATTCAATTGAAACTGCTGTACGTTGATTTTGGGCATGAGACCACCACCACGAATATCTAGTACTTTACCGCTGTTTTTTGCTTCTAAGTACCAAAGTCTATTGGTTAGATTTTCAGGGACAGTACCAGGATATAATTCATTAATTGCAGCTATATCTCTTATACTCATTCCACTTCGCTGACCAAAAGTTTCACAATGAGTACTAGTAATTGTTGGTTGAGAATTTTTACTAAATGCATAGGCAGAATAATGCATAATAGAACTGCAATCATACTCACCTATATCTATACCATCAGATACATGTCTTTCAAAATTGTGCTTTTTATCCTCCTTTATATTATCCCAAAGTATAGTGATGTGGTCATTCCGATCTTCACGTGATTGTTCGTGCCATACTCCAGCTGTATGTAATATTTCATGTACAATACTACCAAAGCCACAGCTTCCTATATTAATTTTTTGTTTTCCTCCACATTTACCTACTCGTGAACTACAGCCATCACCAGTAACAAAGCTCACATAATCATTTTGACCACTGCGTGGTACCAATCTTAGGTTGGTTTGCTCATGAATATGTTGGATGGCTTGTTGAATTAGTCCAGACTTAGGATGCCCACTTTCAATAGTATAAGGAATGATACCATCGTTCCATCGATAGCTATCACCATCTATTACAACGGCTTGTTGGATCTCTCCAGAATAAAGAATACTAGGTCCTAAAACAATATCTCCTTCTATAACCGCCATTCCATCCACAAATTCCATGGAGACAAGTTTGGATTCTGTATGAAAAGGCAAATGGGCAAGGACTTCCTTCTTGACTCTATTGGTGCTTTTTGGATTAAAAACCTCTACATCAATTTTTTGTGTAGCTTGTTTCTTTCTATGGTCTCTAATTTCCTGTGCACTCAAGGGAGCAATACATGGAAGGATTAATATAATAAGAAACCATAAAGAGATTAGTAAACTGATTTTTTTGGATAATGTTTCAGCAGTTTTCATAACGCTATTTGTTTTTGTTAGCGCTAAAGTATTGGGCTTCTGCTTTTTAGACGTTCACTATTTGTTCATTCACTTGTAGTATTTGTGAATTCATAAAAAAAAGAATGCAGTATTAATGCATGCTTCTGTATATATTGTTGATAATCATTTATTTAGAGTAATCACTTGGTGGAGCACCAAATTCCTCTTTAAAGGCACGACTAAACCAAGAAGGGTCGTTAAATCCTACCTCATAGGCAATTTCAGAGATGGTTTTATTAGAAGTTTGTATCAATTCTTTGGCCTTTTGTAAACGCACAGAACGTATAAAGACTGCGGTTGATTTATCAGTTATTGATTTCAACTTTCGATAGATTTGAGACTCGCTCAGATGCATTTCCTCTGCAAGAACAGTTGGACCAAAATTGACATCATCAAGATGCGTCAACACAATCTTAATAACCTGTTTTACAAACTTGGTTTGCGGGTTTTCTACCTTTTCACTCAAGACGCTTGAAAATCCATTTTGCTCTAATTTGCTGATCAGCTTTTTCCGTACTAGAATTAATTGATCTAAACGAGTGAACAATTCCTCTTTATTGAAGGGCTTAGCCAAATATGCATCAGCCCCATGAGTCAATCCCGTCAACCGATCTTCTTCGCTTACTTTGGCAGTCAAAAGAATAATTGGAATATGATCGGTGCGTTCATCGGCCTTTAAGGTGGCGCAGACTTCATAGCCATTCTTATTTGGCATCATTACATCCGAAATAATAATATCTGGAATATTATCGTATGCCATTTGTATGCCTATACTACCATCTTTAGCGTGGATGGTTTGATACTTTTCGCGCAAGCATACCTCTAAGTATTGTGCAACATCCATATTGTCCTCAATAATTAAAACAAGGGGCAGGGTGGAGCTGTTTTCTTCTAAGGACAGTTCTTTTTTGTGTACAGGAGGGAGCACAATAGAAGACACGGTCGTACTACTCTGAGCCTCTTTAACCTTTGATGCATTGTTAGTAATAGGAATTGTAACCGTAAAGGTGCTTCCCTTATCCAAACTGCTTTCCACCGTAATTTCTCCTTGCATTAAATCGACAAACTCTTTAGTGAGAGAAAGACCAATTCCCGTGCCTAATTGTTGCTCTGATGATGCATTTGGTGCCTGATAGAACCTGTCAAACAGATGGGCAATATCCTTTTCTGCCAGTCCGCGACCGTTGTCTTGAACCTTGATGGATAAAGCGCGACCATTTTCATGTTTTACAGTATTTAGATGCACAATAATTTTCCCTTGTGCCGAAGTAAACTTAATCGCATTGGAGAGTAAGTTGGAGATAATAGACGCCAACTTATTCACATCAATATCCATTTCAACTGAATCAATTTCAGAATAGACCGTGAGGTTTATTCTCTTTGATTCGGCTAGAGAGTGAAAGCTTTCACTATAGTATTTAATAAAAGGAACCACATCTGTTTGTACCAATTCAAGTTGCATTGAACCGCTTTCGACCTTTGCGAGATCGAGGAGTTCATTGACTAGATGCAAGAGATTTTTGCCATTACGACGTATCATTTCTAGAGGTTTCTCTGGACTTTCTTCTATCTTATTTTCATAATTAGTCTTCAAGGTGTCGGTCATCCCAAGTATTACAGTCAGTGGTGTTCTGAATTCATGACTGATATTTGAATACAGGCGCGTCTTGGCATCATTGAGTTCCACCAATTGCTCAGTTTGATGATTTAAGATCTCATTTTTATGCTGAATTTCCTCAGTACGTTCAGAGATAGTTTCTTCCAATTGCGCATTTTGTTTTTGCAGTTCTTTCGATCTCCAACGTATAATCATCCAGACCAATGTTATTAATGCTAAGACATAGAGAAAGTATGCCAGCCAACTCCCGTACCAAGGTGGTTGAACGGAGAAAGCGTATGAATCTTCATCACCTATTTCATTGTAGACATTTTTAGAACGCACTTTAAACGTATAATCCCCAGCTGGGATGTTGGTATAATTACGCTTGGTCTCTGTTGACCAGGGGGACCAAGTTGCATCATAGCCTTCTAAGTAGGATTGATAATTGTTATTCTTGGATTTGTTAAAATAGGGAAGGGCATACTCAAAATTGAGATTGTTATTGGCATGTGAAAACGTCAAATCCTCTAAGCTCGTCTTGGAGTTTATAGAGCCACCATAGACTAGGGAGTCCCCATTCATCCATACTTTGCGTAGCTGAGTAGCAAACTGATTTTTGGAAGGCCTTTTTTGATGCGGATTGAAAGCGAGTATTCCCTTTGGGCCTAATAATAATGGAATGTCATCAATGAATTCCATGCTATAAATATCGAAATCAGTATACAGATTGAATTCTGAAACTTCGGTCAGTTTGTCTTCTGACAATGCATAAAGTTTGTTTTCAAAACCTTCACGTACCGTTTGCCAGATCGTACCGTCTGAAGATCGCCCCATATATCCAAAGGCATCTACGTTTGCTGCGTATTGATTATTTAAAAGGGAATCTTTGGCAAAAGTTTTAGTTGTTTCATTGAAGCGATACATACCATCATCGGCAGTGGCATACAATGCATCATCAAACAGATATGGAAAGTTATAAGTCATTGTAGGTAAGCCAGCTAGGGTATCATATTGTTTGAGCGCAAAGCTGGTTTCTGCAATATCTTTTTTGGGTTGCTTTTCAGCGAAATAAATACCTTCGTAACTGGTTTGTAGCCAGAGATCACCATTGGAAGCCTCTTGAATACCCTCGATACTAGCGTTTAATTGAAAAATAGGTTCTGGTTTAACGATCCATTGCTTGTTGATATAGGTACATTCTAGTAACTCACCTTGCAATGTTCCCACATATACCTTAGTAGGATTCACTTTTGATTTGAGCAAAGATGTAAATGTGAAGGAATGACGTTCTGTGTGCAGTAATTTGTTCTTTGCGTCAATAATAAATAGTAACCCAGAATTAAATGCAATAATATTGTCTTCATAAGGAATCATAGCCTTAAGAGGATTCTCAACACCATCAACCTTTTTGAAGCTAGGAACTTTTATTTCTTGCTGAGTATTGTTCTTCACCAATTCGTGCAGGCCTTTACTGTCGACATACAGTCTGCCTTTATGATATAATGCAGATCGCACCCTTTCATTGAGACCATTGAACTCGTTAAAACTTCTAAAGGGTGATGCCCAGTCTATTTTAGAGATACCGTTGTCACTTCCTACCCAAATAGCACCAAAGCGATCTTCGTACACACTAAAAAGGACATCGCTTATCAATCCTTCTCGCTTTCCAATTCTTTTTTTAATCGCCCCTGTTTCCCCGTTCACTATATACAAACCAGTAGTTGTTGTCGCCATGGCATAGTCACCATTTGACAAGCGTATACTTTTATAGATACGATTATTTTGGAAGGTGGTATTGCTCTCGGGATGGAGTTGATAGATGCTTTCACCATCAAAAACTGACATCCCGTGACGGCTGTTTATTAGCAGTAAACTATTGTCTTTATATGAAAGTATGCCCTCTGTTTTTGCACGTTCATTATTAACGAGCGCACCGTTAGGAACAAGTTGGAGGGTATCGCCTTTTACTTTGAGAATTCCAACTCCTTTACTTTCGACATAGATCTCATTATTTACTTTATAAATACTACCAAAAGCGACTTCGGGTGTAAATACTTTAAATGCTGTACCATCCCATCGTAATATATGCGTTCCATTTTCAAAGTACACGAGGTCGCCTATTACTTGAATTGACCATACATCTCGAAATTCGTTTTGTTCTTCTTTTAAAAAGGGCTTAAGAGAATGATACTTCATCTTCCCTATTGCATCTGGAGCTAAATATCCTAGTTCGTTAACACCGCCTACATACACCTTTTCAGTATCTGAAGCGGCGATAGAGCGAACTAAACTTTTATTAGGTAAGGTGATGGTAGACCAGGTGGCGCCATCATATTGAAGCACTCCATTGGTGTTTGCGGCGTATAAAATTCCGTTACTTCCTTCAGTAAACCCCCAGTTTTGCGGACTGCTTTTATATTCTCCAGAAGTATAGTTTTCGATATTGGGTAAGCCCGATGCCCAAATCTCAGTGGATGTAAAAGTGTTATCAGAATGTGAGACTTCTTGAGCAGAAACAGAATGAGGCGCTCCTCCAACAAACAGTAGGAAAAAAAATAGAAAGAGACAGTAAATGTCTTTATGTGTTGAAAAACTAAAATTGAAAGCTCTACCCATGAGTTGGTGTTTATAAAAAAAGTATAGGTTATATGTACCATACTTTACATCATACAAGTATCTACGTTTGAGATACCAGACTAATGCATTTTGAAAGGGAATGCGAGGGAGCCTTGGAAACACCGTGAGCAACAAGCTTAAGATGTACCCTTAGTTAAATGTACGTAATTTGTTTGGGATGTTTGGGTTGGAAGGTTTTTTGAGGCTTTAAAAGGCTGTGATTGTATATGTATTTGTCACAAAAAGGTCAGGTACTTCCCCAATTGACACCCTCCCTTATTTAGGTAATATCTCGTTCTCCTATATGATAATTAAGAATAACTCTGTTTTTAATAGCTTTAAATATTGTATGATAATATCCAATTTGTTTTCTAAAATAGTTCCACATTATCATTCTTACAAGAACTTATACGGCTAGAAGTTGGATTGTTTTTGAACACCTTTCTACAATCATTCGCCTTAACTACTGTATAGCCTTACACCTCTAGAATTTCTGCTGTATTTTTGCAAACTTTTATATTTCCCATCAATAATAGATTAGCTCTCGCATAGGTAATTCTTTTTTAAAATATTAATTATCTAAAAACTCTAAAAATATTTGCGAATAACGATGCAAATATTGGCGACTCGTTTGTAGACAGAAAAAAGAAATTTACTAGTAGACTTTTTTCAGATATTAAATAAAGGTTAGTAGTACGTTTTAATTTGAAGGGAGTGTTATTATAAACACACTGCCTTTACCTAAGGAGCTAATAAATTCTATAGTGCCATCCAATAGGTCCAAATAACGTTTTACAATACTAAGGCCTAGGCCAGTGCCTTGGAAGTGTTCTACATTTTTTGCTCTAAAAAATCGCTTGAACAGATGTTCTTGATCCTCCTTCTGAATTCCAATACCGTAATCTTTGATTTTAATAATCAGTTTACCCTTGTTTATTGAAGTATTCAGTTCAACATCTGATTCTGAATATTTTAATGCGTTCGAAAGCAGGTTTGATACAATATGATACAATAATTTTGGGTCTTGCACCATTTTTGTACTTCCATCATGGATATGAATAATCTGTTGATCTGAATTTGATATTGCTTGCATATCATTAATAATGTCACTAGCAAATTTCTGAAGGTTGAGATTTTCTTTATTGATACGTAGGTCTCCTGTTTCCAACTTTTCTAGCGAAAGGAAATCATTCAAAATGGATGTAAACTGTTTTGAGGCATTTTTTATACGATCAATTAATCGCGGATGCTTATGGAAATCTCCTATTTTGGTATATTTCTCGATTAAGATGATTGAAGACACTATAATGGTTATTGGTGTTCGCAGTTCGTGAGAGGCAATGGTAATAAAGGAACTTTTCAACTCGTTAATTTTCTTTTCCGCTTCTAATGCTTTGCTGAGTTCTATAGTGCGTTCTTTTACGGTTTCTTCTAGAATCGCGGTATACTTTTCTTTGATTACTTCCAATTTCATTCGCTCAGTAATATCCTCACCAGCACTTAAGGTACCAACGGGTTGGCCTAATTGGTCTTTTAAGGTAGTATTTGTCCACCGAATAATCCGCAACTCGCCATTTTTAGAGCGTAGTTCACTATCAAAATAGGGCAGAGATAGTATTTTTTTATTTTTAAAGTAAAGGGGTTTTTTAGATTGGTCAGCATGATTATTTAAAGGCTTTATATACTCGAACCATTTTTCACCTTGCAGGAATTGCTTATCAAACCCTAGGAGATCACAACCTTTTTGGTTTATCAACTGTACCTTATATTCATTGTCCAACAACAGAATTATAACCGGGGCAAGATTTAGATAACGTTCAATATTTTCTTTCTCGTTTTGAAGGTCGACGTGTTTTTGCTGCAGTGCCTCGGCCTTACGTATTTCGGTTATATCCTGCATTGACAAAAAGCAAGTTTGCTTACCTATCTTATTGTCGATGACCGTGCCATGGAGCAAAGCTGTAAATGTATCCTTCCCATTTCGCCTAATTTGAAGTTCAAATGGTTTGAGAATTTTTTTCTCGAAGGCTTCCTTTAATTTTAAAAATAAGCTCCTTGATTCGCTACCTGACATAAAAGCAGAAAAAGGCTTCCTCTTGATAAGTGAACGATCTATATCCATCAATGAACATGCGGTAAGGTTTATGTTTTCAATAACTCCCTTTTCATCAAGTACCAAATACCCAACGGGAGCAAAATCAAATAGGTCGGTATATTGGTCACGCGAATCTTCTAAAAGATGCTGGGCTTCTCGCAGTTCTTGATTTTGCATCTCTAGTTCTACCTGATGTACCTCCAGCTCGTGCATGAGGACTTTCACCTCTTCCATGTTAAGATCTGGTTTTGACTCTGGCTCGTGTTTTACTTTGGCTTCCGCCTTTGAACGTAGTTTCTTTGAAATGTCATTTTCATTGACCATTTTTTTCTTTTTTAACCTTTTTCAATCGCTGGTCTGCTTTGGTTAGTTCAGTTATATCTACAGAGGTGCACGCGATTCCCACAAGCTTGTTGTCCTTTACAACAGGTCGTACCAAAAGGTCATAAAAACGTAGCTCCCCTGCTATTTCTAAAGAAAGGGTCTCTCTTTCAGGTTTTTCCGTTTTCAATACTTTTTTCTTGATGACCTCCAATTTCTTGGTGTCTTCCTTGTTGAAAAAATCGGCATCTGTTTTTCCGATCATATCGTTGAAATTAAAATCGGGATGTATGTTTGCCAGGCTGGTATAGTTTAGATTTTTGTCCTGAGTGTAGACAACGGTGCGAGTCATTTCAAGCAGGTGCTCGTATTTTTCTTTAAAATCACGCAATTCTTCTGATAACAGCTTTTCTTCCGTAATATCAACAAAAGTAATGACCACGCCTTGAATTACATTTTCTGAAGTGCGATAGGGCATGATCTGCATTTGGTACCAAATCCCGTCATTAATTTTTATGGATTTATGTACAGGAGTTAGTTTGTTCAATACTGTTTTTACGTCTTCTAGAATACCATTATAAATGAGATTAGACGATAAATGCGCAATTGGTCGACCCACATCTGAATGAATGAGGTTAATGATCTTTGTCATGGCAGGCGTAAACCTTTTTATTTTTAAATCGGCATCAAGAAATATGGTTCCAATCTCAGTACTGGCCAACAGGTTATTCATATCGTCATAAGAATGTGCCAATTCATCGATTTTCCCTTGAAGTTCAGTGTTTACTGTGACAATCTCTTCATTTACGCTTTGTAGTTCTTCTTTTGAGGTTTCCATTTCCTCGTTGGTGCTCTGTAATTCCTCGTTACTTGATTGGAGTTCTTCGTTTGAGGATTTCAGTTCTTCATTTGATATTTCCAACTGTTCAATGGTAGAACGCAAGTATTCCTTGGTGGCGGCAAGTTCTTGCTCCAAAGCGTGAAGTTCTGTGGTATCCTCTATAGATTTTTTTGCCTTTGTTTCCGTTAACTTCTCAGGAATATTATCAACATCTTCAAAAGTTAGCATCCAGTATTCATCGTCAAGTCCCACTTCTACCAAGGGTCGTATGGCTAGGTCAATAAGTTGCTCGGTACCATTAGTCTTTACGTTGATATTATTTTGCGTTACGGTCTTTTTGCTTTTTCGGCCTTTCAAAAGCAGGCTACGGAGATCGGTTTTTAACCCTTCGCGTGCCATCTCGATAATGTTTAATTTGGCCTCACCCGGCGATGGTTGTAGGTATCTACCTGTGTTACCAAAAAAATAGACAGCATCTCCCTTAATGTTGACAATAGCACAGGCCGGGGCGTAGTTAGCCAACAACATTTTTTCAGTAATCCCTGCTAGACTGGCCTGCCATTCCCGTTTTTGCGGAATAGGATTTGTTATTTTATGAGGGGTAAGCTCTTGGAATAGGTGGCCGATATCTGGAATTCTATGCTGTTTTGCATTCTTATACTTGAAAATTTTGTGTTTTCGGTTCATTACCTCAAACATACTAGCATACTGACCTAATGATTCCGAATTGCCTAGAAATAAAATGCCCTTAGGATTCAAGGCATAGTGGAAAATGGCAAAGACTTTTTTTTGGGCTTCCACGTTTAAATAAATCAACAGGTTACGACAACTAACTAAATCAATTTTTGAGAAGGGAGGATCTTTAATCAGGTTATGCTCGGCAAAAATAATCTGGTCGCGTATTTCCTTTTTTATTCGATAGCTATTGGTTTCACCTTGAAAATAACGTGTAAGGCGCTCTACACTTACATCGGTAGAAATAGTTTCAGGATATATACCCTGTCTAGCCATGTTTATAGCGCCTTCATCGAGGTCAGATGCAAAAATCTGTACTTTCAGAGCCTTGGTCTGCTTGCGGATGGCTTCATCAAAAAGAATGGCAATCGAGTATGCCTCTTCTCCTGTTGAACAGCCTGCAACCCATATACGGATAGTGTCGCCGTCCTGCTTGTTTTCAATAATCTCCGAAAGCGCATATTTTCCTAACGCATCAAATGCCTCCTTATCCCTGAAAAAACTGGTAACTCCAATAAGCAGTTCTTTAAAAAGCTTTATGACTTCCTCACGATTTTTCTGAAGATGTTTTAAATAATTTTCAAGCTTATCAACTTGATTGAGCGCCATTCGCTTTTCGATTCTGCGTATCACCGTACTATTCTTATAATCGCTAAAATTACAACCAGTTTGATTGCGTAATAGGATGAAAATTTTTTGTAATAGTTGATTTGGTGTTGAATCGGGGGAAGGTTGATCTTCAGGTTTGAATTTACGATTTTCAGCATATTTTAAGAGTGTAGCTGGCATATCCTTTACAGGTAGAATAAAATCCTCTACACCAGCTGCAATAGCACTTTTAGGCATACCATCGTATTTTGCCGTAGTGGGATCCTGTACAATTGATAGTCCGCCCTTTCCTTTAATATCCTTTAAACTTAGAGTGCCTTCTGTTCCTGTACCTGAAAGAATTATACCAACCGCTCTGTCTGTCTGATCTTGAGCCAAGGAGCGAAGGAAGTAATCGATGGGTTTGCGAAAACCCCTAGCTGCCGTAGGATCCATTAAATGAAGTTTCCCATTTAAAATGGCCATATCTTTATTTGGTGGAATGACATAAACATGGTTTGGAACTACCTTGGTATTGTCCTTAACCTGTGTCACGGTCATTTTGGTATGATTTTTTAATAAGGAGACCATCAAACTTTTATGAGTGGGGTCTAAATGTTGTACCAATACAAAGGCCATTCCCGGCGCATCGGGCATAGATTCAAAGAATTCTTTGAAAGCTTCCAACCCGCCAGCTGAAGCACCCATACCCACAATCAAAAATTTAGTTTCTTCCAACTTCGAACCCGCATCCTCTTGTATGGGCATTGTTTTATTCGAGGACTTTTTTGAAGCTGTTTTTTGTTTGGCCATATTACTGCTTTGATGTTCTGAAAAAATGAGTTCCACCAAAGTTAAATAAATCTAACAAATTCGTTTAGAGGAAAAAATGATATTTATCACCCCCTATACTAAGAAAGGAATTACCAACATTGACTATCCAAATTTTTCTATATATGTAGATGAATATGTTAAATATTTTAGGAAAGATGGATTGGCTATAACTAAACACTTGAGGAATTAATAAAGATAATTTTACAGAAATAAAGACAATCTAGTTAGCTATTGTTTCTTTAGTTTTACTTCCCAATACAAAAATTAGCAAAGATATTCCCCAATAACTCATCATTGGTTACCTGTCCGGTGATCTCTCCAAAGTGATATAAGGCCTGCTTAATATCTATCGCCATGAGATCACTAGGAAGGTCGGTATTTATGCCGTACTGGACTTTTTCGATTTCTTCGAGGGCCTTGAGTAAGGCGTCGTAATGTCTTGAGTTGGTAACGATCGTTTCATCATTGCGCAGCGCTCCCGTATTGACAAAATCGAGCATTTTCGCTTTAAGCGCATCAACACCAATATTTTTCTTGGCAGAAAGTAAGTGAAGATCAGGAATGGCAGTTTTGAGTTGCTCAATCTCTGATTCTTCCAACTGATCCACCTTATTTGCGATTATCACCAATGGCTTCAACGGAAACTGATTTTTAATCTTCTCAATCTCAACAATAACATTCCGCAGTTTCTCACCCTTTGAGGGAGATGTCCGTAGGACAGAGGGGGACTTGAGTGCTGTGAGGGAATCAAATAAGTACATCACTACTTGTGCCTGCCCAATCTTTTCAAAGGTTTTCTTGATACCTAAGCCTTCAATGACATCTACAGTTTCACGAATTCCCGCTGTATCAATAAATCGAAAACCAATGCCGCCTATCGTCAATTCGTCCTCAATAGTATCTCTGGTAGTACCTGCGATATCAGAAACGATCGCACGCTCTTCGTTCAAAAGGGCATTGAGTAAGGTAGATTTCCCCACATTGGGTTCGCCTACAATAGCTACTGGAATTCCATTCTTTATCACATTTCCTGTTGCAAAAGAGTCAATAAGGCGTTTTAAAACTTTAGTGATACGCGTCACTAATTCTTGGAATTGAGTACGGTCGGCAAATTCTACATCTTCTTCTGCAAAGTCGAGTTCGAGTTCGATTAAGGAAGCGAAGTTTAATAATTCTTCCCGCAGTTTGGCAATTTCGCTTGAGAAACCTCCGCGCATTTGTTGCATGGCTATTTGATGACTTGCCGCATTATCACTAGCGATCAAATCGGCGACGGCCTCGGCCTGACTCAAGTCCATCTTGCCATTGATAAAGGAACGGAGTGTAAATTCTCCTGCTTGCGCTGCTCTACAACCAGAGCGGAGAAGGAGTTGGATAATTTCTTGTTGAATATAACTAGACCCGTGACAAGAAATCTCTACGGTGGGTTCACCAGTGTATGAGTTGGTGCCTTTGAATAAAGAAACTAATACTTCATCAATGATACGCTCTCCATCCATAATATGTCCTAAATGGATGGTATGTGTTTTTTGTTTGGCAAGGTCTTTTCCGTGGATAGATCGAAACAAAGGAGCGCAAATAGCGATTGCCTCAGGTCCTGAAACACGAATTACAGCAATGGCTCCCGCGCCTGCCGGACTTGCTAATGCAACAATAGTATCTAGATGCGTCATTCCTTAAAAATAGTGAATTAGTCCCGAAGGTATTTTTTGTCCATCCAGAAAGTGCCAAATGGAATAATCGAACACAACAGTACAATCCCCAAGGTCTTGTTTGTCCAATTGCGTTCAGGCTTCATCATGACTGCCATAACTACATACGCCATAAACAAAACTCCGTGCGCCATTCCAATAACTTTATTGGGATCACCATTATCCCAGATGTACTTTAAGGGCATGGTGATAAAGAGAATAAGGAGGAAAGAAATCCCTTCCAGAATACTGATCCAACGAAAACTTTTAAGCATCTAATCTGTTTTTTGCAAAGATACTTCTCCAAGAAGCCGACTGCAAGTTGGCTAAGACTTTCTTTTCTGTAGTTTTCTGTGCTAGGCTTTTATTTCTCTTTCGCTTTAGCGAAATTGCAGTAAAACAAAATACCTATGAACTCATTACAAGATAAAGTTGCCTTTATAACAGGAGGCACTAAAGGAATAGGCTACGGCATAGCCGAAGCACTTATAGAACAAGGTATGCGTGTCGTAATTACCGGACGTGAATTAGGCAGTGCTAAGGATGCGGCAGCTCAGTTGAAAGGAAAAGCAGTTGGCCTAGCGGCCGATGTACGTGATCTCAAGAGTATGGAAGCTGCAATAAAGGAAACTTTAAAACATTACGTACAAATAGATCTTTTGGTTGCCAATGCTGGAGTAGGGCATTTTGCTCCTATCGACCAACTCACTTCTGAACAGTGGAATGCTACAATTGACACCAATCTAACAGGCGTATTTAATACTGTCAAGGCGGGCTTGGCTGCTATTAAAAACGCCAAAGGCTATATTATGACCATTAGTAGTTTAGCAGGGACTAATTTCTTTGCGAGTGGAACGGCTTATAACGCTAGTAAGTTTGGGCTAACAGGATTTACCCAAGCCCTAATGCTAGATGTTCGCAATGATGATGTCAAAGTAACCACCATTATGCCGGGCTCTGTGAGTAGTCATTTTGGAGGCCGTTCTCCAGACGAAGGAGCCAATTGGCGCATTCAGCCAGAAGACATAGGGCAGATCGTTGTAGATCTTATGAAAATGCACCCAAGAACACTACCGAGCAAAGTAGAAGTGAGGCCGAGTAAAACTGGGAAATAAAAAAGATTAACGATTGGAGATTAACGATCGTAGATCAACGATTGTGGATTTTTGAATGATGTACGTCCCTGATATAGGTTGACCACTAAAAGAGTGGAAAACT
>TARA_R110002051_G_scaffold125288_3_pt1 | contig 33151 bp, 34 predicted proteins | sample TARA_R110002051 | Tara Oceans TARA_R110002051 (sample SAMEA4397023) | marine metagenome | biome: Polar Biome; feature: [MES] marine water layer (ENVO:01000295) within the mesopelagic zone...; material: water (ENVO:00002006), including particulate matter (ENVO:01000060) such... | reverse complement strand
GTTATTAAAAACCTTAAATCAATCAAGGAACTCATCAACGATAAAAAGACTTTAACAAGATTTGACCATGTTAGAGGTAATGTTGAAAATATAGAAATCATGTCTGATTCTATTGATAGAGCAATAGAAATAATAAAAAGAGGGGATAAACAATGATACATCCCGTATTGGATTCCGCACAAATCCTGTTTGTTCCCTCTTTAAAAATAAGGAGCAATTAATGGCTATTAAAATCACAGAACCTATGTTTAAGACTATGAAGAAGTCTTTATACTTTAAAGATTCTATATCAAAACACGAACTAGTATCTGCTTTAAGTAAAATCACTTATAATGCAGCTTGTATGGAAACAGATACTGAGACTGAAGATATTAATCCAAAATGGAGAAAACGATGAAATCAAAAGCTGTCAAGATAACAAATTATATGCGTTCAACAGGTGAAATTATAAAGATCAAACAAATGAAATCATCTCACCTTTATAATGCCAGGAATCTAGTAAAGAGGACCATATACACAAAACTTCACAAGAATGGCATTGAATTAATTAATAAAGGGTTTAATCAACCACTTTATGACGCTTTAAATGAAGAATTAAAAACTAGACCCACAAATGAATATTTAAAGCCAATATATACATTTATAACTAACAAATAACCCATAAAGGAGCAATATTATGGAATCAAATCATATTAATCCAGCACTTATCATTTCAAAAGGGAATGTAAGAAGTAGCGTAAATAAAAAAGAATATAAAAGACTCAAAGAAAGTATAAAACAACTTGGAATGGGTCAAGCTATCACTATTTGTGCTGATAAAGAAAATGATAAGCAATTCGTTGTTATTGATGGCCATCAAAGACTAAAAATAGCAAAAGAATTGAAATTAGAGTCAATTCCGACTAATTATATGGAAACACCTAATGGTCAAACAGAGATATTGCAACACTCATTGAATGTTCAGCGTGTAACCATGACTGATTTAGATGAAATCACAATGATGGTAAATCTGACTAAGAAAAGTAAATCTAAAAAAGAAATCTCTGATTATTATGGTAAATCTATTCCTCAAATAGAAGAATTGATTCAACTAGGGAATATCCATCCACAAATTCTAAAACAAATAGACTGGGATAGAGTTGAAAAAGATAATGAGCATCTACAAAGAATCTCTATTTATGATCAATCAACTCAAATGGAAGCCTATAGAGACTGTGATTATGATAAAAATGACTGTTTAGGAAATTGGGAAATAGATAGACTCAAAACTAAATTAGTAGATACTGTCCTCCCTAAGAATATGACCAAAGAACTCTTTACTAATGAAGAATTAGCTGAATATGCTAAAACATTTAAAGGTAAAATGAACATTTCTTTAGATTTATTTAATGTATCTGAAGATCTAAGTCCTGATTTCTTTTTCCACTCTTTTGAATCTAAATATCCATTAATTAATTCTATTCTAATCAAATTAACAGAAAATGCGATAGAAAATGAATTTAAATGGTCGGATACATATTCTTATAAATTTATAAGTAAATATGACACTAAGAGGATTCCATTAACTAAAATAGTTGATTATAAAGACCCAGCTAAAACATTAGCTAAGTTTACATATTGGAATGGTGATGCAATAGAACCAGAGTTTGTCTTAATTAAAAAAGATAAAAAAACAAAAAAAGTAGTTGAAGTTAAAGAAAAAAGACCTAAATATAGTGGACAAGCTAAAAAGTTCTTTCATACAATCCTTCCGCTAGTAACGAAAGCACTAAAACCCATTAATCCAGTAGGTTGTGACCAAGATATACCTAAAGTATTTTATTGGTTAGTAGAGAATACTAATCAAGACTATAAAATAGGTGGTTGGAGAACAAATAAAGTTGAAGAAAAGACATCTAAAGACTTTATTCATAGAGTAACTAAAGAATGGTTTGACTATGCTATTGGAAATTGTACTCTAAAACAGATAAATCAACTTCTTATTAAGTTAGATATGGTCTGTATTCAAAGAATGGTAGAAGATAAGTGGTTAGAAGATAGTAACTTCAAAGAGAATGTTCTAAAATGTATGAGCGTTGCTAATCTTATCTCATTAGGCGTTGATAGAGGTAAAAGAGTGGATATGATAGCTTATTTAAAGGATAATTATAAAAAGAATTTCCCCTTTAAAGATATATACAAATCTATAGATGGAGTTACTCATAGCAATACAAATTGGTATGATTCTATGTTATTCCAACACGCTAGTTATGATAAATAACATCTAATAAATGTGGCAGTTAATTGCTAGTACAGCATGCTAACCAACTCCGTAAGCGAACAGTTAGCTGCCACATAATATCTCTCTAACTATAATAATAATTGATTTTAAATCAAATCAACTTTAATTTACAACAGGCAAACTAAGGGACTAACGATATGAATCAAGATACACTTACCACAGTAAAATCCATATTAACTGATTATCCAGAAACAAGAGATAATGACGTACAATTAGCATTTTTATACTATATGAAGAGCATTCCTCTTTTTTATATTAAAATAGATGAAGAAAAATATGAAGCAATGGATGTAGTTCAATTTTTTAGATTATTAGCATCTAGAGATACTACTCAAATGTCTTCTATTCTTCGTGCTAGAAGAAAAATTCAAGAAAATATAGAATCCCTACGAGGTAAAAAATGGAAAGCTCGTCATCGCCACCAAAAAGTTATTATCGAAACAGTTAATAAATGGGAAGGTGCACGAAGACATGAAGTAAATGTTAAATACCACGATAATAAACTACCAAAGGAGACAATATGAAAGTTTTAGATGAAATCACGAATAAAGTAATTAAAGGTCCCAATGCAATAAAAATTAAATTCCACGCTCATCATATTGATAAAAATTGCTTAACAATGGATGATAATTTTAATAATAAGACTATTTATGTAGATATAAAAACAGCGGAATCTATTCTTGAATTATTAGAATCTACATGGATGACTTCTGAATATTTAAGAGAAGATGGAAAAATGAGAAGACCATATGCCAAGCTAATTGCTACAACTGTATCAAACCAAAAAGGAGAAAAACGATGAAACCCGATATTATCACATATTATGATGACTATTTATCTAAAATAAATAATAATAATCAAATTATTAGAGATAAGATTAGAGAAACAAGGTTTTCTGCTTCGTCCGCAGGACAATGTTCAAAAAAACAATGGTACGAAAGACATCATCCAGAATTAAAACAACCTTTTGGAAAAGAAATATTGCGATTATTTCATCTAGGTAATTTAGTTGGAGAAGATATAGATAAAAGTTCAAATTATTTTAATGAAATGCAATTTTATAAAAAATATTCTGAAGATTACATTAAAGATGATGAATTAAATATAGGTGGTAGTTTTGATCTTTTTTTAGTAGACGATATTGGAATTGGCTACTTATATGATTATAAAACAGCAAATATAGGTTCTTATTCTAGAATCTTTGGTAAAAATAGAGCTATTGATAACACATCAGGAGATCATTATAGATTTCAACTCGGTACTTATGCTTATATATTAGAAAAAAACTATAAGAAAAAGTACAACTTTACAAAAATAGGATATATTGCTCTTATAGGATATGATAAAAACCGTTCTTATATGTCAGAAATAGAAGTCAATAGAAATTATATTGAATTCGCTGAAAGATATTGGACAGAGGCTGGTCCTATTATAAAAAATCCAACAGAACCACAATCCTCCGCAACCGTACCATATAATCTCTCCTGGGATTGTAAATACTGTAGCTTTAATCAATCATGTAGCAACTCTAACAATAAACAATACAAAGGAATATAATAATGAAAAAGAAATCCTCTAAACCACCTATTAAAATGGCACCAATACCTGTGCCAGATCTTCCAAAAGATTTATATGAAATGAGTCTTCGTGAAAACTTAATGAAAAGTGGTCGTCAGATTAGATCAGAAACACCAACTCCAAAAGGGCAAGTAAAGAAAAAACAGGATTTTGACTATGTTGAAGAAGGTTGGATGAGACATCAATTAAATGAACATTTCCCAAATTGGTCATGGTTACCCGCAGGTGATACACCTGTACAATTTCTTGGATCAGAATGGGTGATAGTATCAGGTAGTCTAGTTATTAATGATAATGGAGTTCAAAGAAATTTCTTTTCTCCAGGTTCACAAAGAATAATGTTTAAAAAAGGACAACCACATACTGCTGAAAATGTAGTAGATATTGATAATAATGTGGCGGCAGCTAATTCTAACGCACTTAAAAGAGCAATTAATAGATTAACTAATATTGCTGATGATGTTTACAGAAAACAAATACTCGAGTTAGGTGAAAATGAATTAGCACAAATAAACGATGTATTTGAAAACATATTAATCAACGATGCGAAAAACAAAGATAAGATATTAAAAGTTCAAATAGATTATCAGACATTAATAAAATCTGGTAGAATTAATATTCTAAATTATCTTGACGCAATTAACAGTATAAAAGAACAGTTCAACTATAAGGAAAACAACTAATGAGTTTCGAAATAACAAAAACATACTACGACCCTTCACAAAGAAGTGATAATAAAGATAAACCTGCATTTGAATTATTACCAGAAGGGAAACATCAAGCTTCAATATTATTGGTTACAAGAAAGTTTCAAGATAAAGAAATTAATTCTCGTAGTAAAAAAGGAATAAAACATATTGCTGATTTACTTGAAGCTACTTATAAAATACACGAAGAAAATCCTGAAGGATTTGGAGGTAGACGTATCTGGTCTAATGCTATATGGGTATGGAAAGATACTAATCATATTAAAACATTAGGATATGATAGTTCAACTCATCAATCAAATGATGGTGGAAACGAACGATATGCTAAATTTTTAGAAATAGCAGGATATACAATAACTAAAGAAACCGTTGAAGTACCAGATGCTGAAGGAAAGCTACAAAAAAGAGAAGTTGTTTCTCTTCCGATTGAGATTGATTTAGAAGAATGTATCGGAATGACTTGTATCATTGATATTAAAAATAGAAAATATCTAGATAAGGAAGACAAAGAGAAAGAAACTCAAAATGAATGTGGTCTTTATAAATGGCAACCTAAGAACGATGATCTACCATTTTAATTAATATTAACTAAGATAATGGTTGAGATATTGGTATCTGACTATGCTAAACGAAGTCCTGAGAAGTCAGATTAAATTATTCCAGGAAACCAGACTATAAAATAGAATTGCTGGTCACTCAGTTTAGATGATCAAAAAGCCAAGACTCTCAACCACTTCTAGAGGAGATTACATGTCATTAGAGATGGAAGAAAGAATAAGGAGATCAATTACCTATAAGACTTTTGATAAATTACTTAGAAATACACATGGAGGAGACTTTATAGAAATGCATTCATGGATTATGAGTAAAAAATGTATAGACCAGTTTGAAACAAAATTTAAACACGATCAATTTGTAAATGATTTTGTTTCTTGGTCACGAAATCGGAATATTTCATTCGAATGAAATGTCCTGCATGTGGATATACAGATCAAAAACATAAACAAACAATAGAGGCACAAGTAATATATAAGGATTTTCCTAAAGACCTAAAAGACAAATTAACTAAAATAGGCAGAACTTTACGTCCTTTTATGAATGATGCCAAAATAAGACGAGAATGGAATCAATTTATGTATGCCATTCAAAATGTTGATTATAAGATTGTTAGAACCACACTAAACAATTATTTAATTAACGAATACAACAAACAAGGCAAAGGCTTTCCATATTTAAAATTTATGATTATAGCTAGTGCTAAAAACCACGACAAAAATAGAATCATTGAATTAAAACGATTTGGTTCTAATCCACCAGAAATAATAATAGAAGAGGAAGAATAATATGTTAAATTTTCAGAAAAAGAAAAAAATAGTTTATGGACCACTATATGCGACATCATCAAAAGGTGATATTAAAATGTGGCAAGCTGAAATAGTTGAAAACCTTTTAAATACCCAAATAAATTATACCTATGGTTTAGATACAGGTAAAAAACAAAATCAAGAAGTGTATATTGATACAGGTAAAAATATTGGAAGATCTAATGAAACAACACACTTTGAACAAGCAGTTAAAATAGTAGAAAGTAAATTAAATTCTAAAATGGATAAAGGCTATGGTGTAGATCGAAATAATATAGAAACGCCCATTTTGCCTATGTTAGCACTGCCATTTACTAAACGTAAGCATAATATAGAATACCCTGCATTTGTACAACCAAAGATAGATGGAGTCAGAATGACTTGTCGTATTATAGATGGTAAGATTGAAATGTTTACTCGAAAAGGAAAGCCATTTGCGAAAATGGAACATATTGAAAATAATATAAAAAAAATACTTCATGGTATGCCACCTACTTTTTATTTAGATGGTGAATTATATTCTGATACATTGACATTTCAACAAGTAGCTGGAATAGTAAGAAGAATGAAAGGAACAGATTCAAAAATATTATCTGAAATTAAATATAAAGTATTTGATTGCTTTAGTACTTCTGATGAACATTTCACATTTCAAGAAAGACTAAATACTCTACAAGCTCTGCCTTTTAGGAATATTCTTCCTTCTCAACAATATCCTGAAACTGTAATAGCCTTAGATAAAAGACCCTCACCTATTTCTTTAATAAAAACTATTCTGATTGCACTTGAAGATCAAGTCTATACTCATTATAATAAATTTATGAGAGAAGGAGCAGAAGGAATTATAATTCGTAATGCATTAGGTTTATATAAACTAAATCATCGTAGTGCTGATTTACAAAAATATAAACAATTTGAAGATGATGAATTCAAAATTATTGATTTCACAATGGGCGGAGCGAATGAAACAGGTGCAGTTATATGGATCTGTGTAACAAAAGATAAAGAGATATTCAATGTTAGACCTAAAGGGTCCTTAGAAGACCGTAGAAGGCTCTTTAAAGAGGCTAGAGGGAAATATGTTGGTAAATACTTAACAGTAAGGTATCAAGAGTTAACTGATGGTGGAATCCCTCGGTTTCCTGTAGGTATCTCAATTAGAGATTATGAATAAAATTGATAGACAACAGAAAGGTATTCTAAGTTGCTCTGAGTTGAGAAGATACTCTGCGAGCATACGGAAGCGTTAATTCTAGAATAAGATAACAAATCAAACCTAAGGCGTGGTTGTAGGAGACTATGACCCAGACCTAGCGACACTGTGAAACGGGTTGCGTCTATCATCATTGTTCAACTAACGATAAAAGGAGGAAAATGTGGGAAAAATAAAAGCACTATATAACGATATGGAAGAGCCTGATGAGGAATCATCTGATTCATATATTGAATGGTGTCTTGATAATCCATTTTTGGATATTGAGATTAAAGAACAGAAAATAGCGGATATGCTAGAAACTAAATTGTATAATCCGATACACACAACAAACAAAGAAGGAGAAGAATAACATGAATGAATTATTTGGAGGAAATAGTGATTATCCATTTGATTGGGACGTATATACAGCACCAGTTATGGATGGAGAAACGGAAGAACCCGATTTTCATAAAATCAAGCGAACAGACACTCATAAAACATTGCACATTGCAACTAAGAGGTATAACCCTATTAAAAATGAGCAATTCATGGATACGATTGATACACTAGTTAGTGAATTTGATTGTAAAATTGAATCTTCAGGCTCATTTAAAGATGGAAAGGAAGTATTTGTACAAATGACAAATAATGAATTTGTAGATACTATAATTCCTGGAGATAAACATGGTGAAGTAAAAGGTTATGTTACTTTAGTCAATTCACATAATGGTGGTTTGGCTTTCCGTTTCTTTGCTGGAGCAATTCGAATATGGTGTAAAAATACATTTGGTATAGCAAATCGCTATGCTAATGTTATTTTATCAGTAAAACACACTGTTAATGCTAAAAGTAGAGTGAAAGAGTTTGCGGATAATATAGCTGAAATAGGTAGAATGCAAAAAAATGCAATCTATGACATTAAAGAAAAAGCTGAAGTAAAGAGCTTTTCAAGTGTCGGCAAATTTGCTGAAGACCTATATCGACTTGAGTATAAACCTCGTCCACAAACAGTCACTAATGATAAAGGTGAAAGAACACAAATATGGACACCTCCTCAGCTAAGTACTCGTGGTAGCAACCTAAAAACAAAATTGGTTGATACTTACGACAATTATACTGATATAAATGAAGGTAATTGGAGAATGTTCAACGCAGTAACTGATGTAATTGACCATCAGAGTAGTGAGTTTAGACAAAAAACAGGATATGCATTATTTGGAGGTGGAGCCACCTTAAAAGGTCGTGCATATGATATGCTGTTTAGCTAAATTCATTTCCCTTTCTATAGGGGATTAAATGTTAATTGAAAAATAAATAAACGACCTCGGTATGTGGGTTTCTCTTTTTTTGAACTTAGCGTATATGGTGTTAAAAATAAGAGGCTTAATATTAAGAATGGTTGGCCGAACCCTTTCTAAGGGGTCGTTTATTTATTACTGAGGAGGTTATTTATGGATAAAGAAGTAAATGCTTTAATTAAATTTAATGTCTCCGAATTACAATGGCTTATTCTAGCATTAGTACACGCAAAAAATTCTTCTGAAACTTTCAGCAATTCTGATTATGGAAATGCATTTGAAAAACTTAAAAATGATTTAATAAAAATAAAAAACAAATTAGAAGATAATTAGTGTTTTTAATAGATTTAGAAGAAGAAGATGCCTTTAAAGTTAAAGGATCTAATTTGCGTGGAGTATTAAAAGAAAAAAGTCAAGTCAGTTGTCTAGTTATATTAGAAAATAGTATATCCTATGACAATGAAGGTGAGCCAATAAAGTTAAAACAAAAAATAAGAATATCATCAAATACAGAAGTAAGGAGACTATATGGAAGTACTTAAAGTTTTACCCCAATGTATCGAGGCAGAAGAATCATTATTAGGAATAATAATGAATGAAAATTCTACATTGGAAGAATCTAAAAAATATGTAACAAACTCAAAAATGTTCTATAATAATACTGCACAAAGAACCTATGAAATTATGTTATCATTAGATAAAAAAGATATTTCAATTAATCCCGTAACTATTCTTGCAAATTTAACAGACAATGATAAGAATGCTTATAAAAACTTAACTGGTTATTATTTAAGTGGGTTACTTGAACAGGGAATGTCTCATCAAGTAAATGAGATGTCTAGAATTATAGCAGAAAAATATCTAAAAAGAGAATTAATTAAATCTACACAGAAGATTGAAAAAATAGCATATACAAACGATAAAGATTTTAATGACCTTGTTGAAGATGTAGCTAAAATAAGTCATGATTTTCAGAGTGTATCAATGGGTAGAGAATTTGAATTAGATAATTTAATTAAAGAAACTGAAGAATCTATTTATCAATCTCTTCATTTAATTAATTATGGATTTGAAAGTTTAAATAGATTAGCTGGTGGTATGACTAGAGGAGAAATAACAGTTATAGGTGGAAGACCTGGACATGGAAAAACGACACTAGTTGTAAATCTTTGTTATAACTTACTTCAACAAGGATTGAAAGTAATGATGATTAATAGAGAGATGAGCAATAAAGAAATGATGAAAAAATTATTAGTACTATCTAATCAGAATATAGCTTACAATACTATACGTCAAGGCGGTAAAAATATTGATGAAGAAACAATGCTGAACCTTAGTAAGGCTATGCAAAATATTAAAAAATATAAAAATAAATTGTTTATGTTTGACAAATTATTTTCTCTTGAAGATTCACAAGCAGTTATTAATCGCTATAAACCCGATGTTATACTTGATGATTATATACAACTTATTAGAGTTAATAGTAAAAATGACGGCAGAAGATTTGAAATAGAAGAAATTATGAGGTCTTATAAAGAAACTGCAAAAAGATATAATTGTATTCCAATTTTGGTTTCACAATTAAATAGAAACATTGAAGGTCGTATTGATAAAATACCTAAAATGTCTGACTTATCTGAAGGCGGTAGTATCGAACAAGTCGCTGAAAATATTATTTTTGTTTATTATGACTATAAAGATAATTATGAAGAATCAGAGTATGGTCCAGACAGAAATCAATTGATAGCTGCTAAAGTACGTTATGGAACTGGTGGTAGAATTACTATGGGTTTTGATGGGAATAGATGTTTATTCCATGAAAATATTACTGTACGACAATTACCAAATGAATCTAAAGAGATATTTGTTCCAGAAACTTTTCCTGATAAAAATATTGGTACAGAAATATTAAAAGTTTTAAATGACTAAATATAAGGAAATTAAATCTCTACGAAGTAACTCGTGGAAAAATGACGCAAAAAGAGCAGATAAAAGAATTTCTTTTTGTACAATTTGTAATCTTTGTTGGGAATCACATACTCGTAAAACATGGATGAGTAGAGGTGCTAGAAAAAATGTACTCTACTTAGAAGATTTTCCAAGATACGGCAAAAAAAAAGAAACTTGTCCTAATTGTTTATAATAATTATAGTGGGTACGCCCTCCTTCGGTTGGTTTTTGACTTTTCCAACTTCAGTGCCCACTATAATTATTCTTATTGGAGGAAATTAAATGAAAAGAATATTCAGTGGTAATAGACCACATCTAGGAATTTCTAAGAAATTACATTTATGTAAGAACTGTAAAAAGGTTTGGGAAATATCTAATGAAACAAAAAGATATATATATTATGAAAACTTCCCTACATATAAGTTGGAAAGAAAAGAATGTAAAAAGTGTAAAAAACAACAGGAGAGTATATAATGATAATAGCAGAATGGATTATTTATACAATGATAATATGTTTTTGTATTTTTTCTCTAGGAATAGGATCGATACTAATGGTTATATCAATTAACGTATTATCAGATATGAAGATATTAAAGGACAAAAACGATGCCAAGTAAATCAAAAGCAAAAGGAAATCGTTTTGAATATCTAATAAGAGACATTACTAAAGGATTAGGTCTTAAATGCGTTAGAGCATGGGGGTCAGACGGCAGGTCTTTAGGTTGGCATGAGGAGGTCGACTTACTAGTTGATAATAAAATCAAAATTCAATGTAAGGTTCGCAAGTCGATTGCCAATTGGATGCTTCCAACAAAACATGTAGACGTACAGGTAATTAAAGAAGATAGAGGTACTCCACTCGTTGTAGAAGACTATGATATTTGGATAGATAGAATTAAAGAGGTTAAACTTTTAAAGAAAAAAATAAAAAAACTAAAGAGAGGTAAAATATAATAATTCTTATGTATATTAATAAGAGAGCGTTAGGGCGTTTTCGTGGGGTTTGAGGGAGCTGGTCATTTATTGATTAGCTCTCTCATGTTCCAATCCTTCCCCGAATAATAAAATCCTTTATTATTTTATCCCATTATTGACTTAATGGTTGATTCAATTCCCACCATCTTTTCAAATCTTTTATTCCACCTGTAATATGAGTAGCTTCAATTCCAAAGTCTTTTATAGCCTTTGGATAATTAAGATCCATAAGGCTTCTATGATAATCTTTTTTCTTTTCATAAGAACCTTTTATAATTGCATTTTGATCATCAAAAAAGCTCATAAATAAATACATTATCTGCATATAACCTATACCACCAACACTACCTACTAATTTTACAAGATCATGCTTCTCTAACTCATCATCATCCTTCAAACCTTTAAACAACATTGCTATTGACATAAAAGCAAATCTTAGTTCTGGAGCTGCAAACGATGGTCCAAACTTATGTGCACTTGTTCTCCATCCAATTTTCTTTACTAAAGCTACCATACCCGCATATACTCCAAAATTTAAATTGGCATTAAAAATAATAAAATCATACATTAAAGCAAAGGTACCATGAAATAAAAACATTTGAGTTGCTTTTGCCATATCTGCATTTTGAAATCTTAATGCTTTTTGTCTTTCTTTTGCTCCTGTAATTTTTTGAACAACTTCAGAACCTGCATACCCAGCAACAGCTCCTCCAATTCCACCTAACACTCCACCAGAAACGCCTCCTGCAAGTCCAGCCACAATTGGAGCACTCATTGATAAACCTGAACCCATCATTGTAGTAGTTAAGGCTTTTACAAATTCCCAACTAGCTTTAGAATTCCCTTTAAAGCTATCCACAAATTTCTTTTCATTTGGATAAGGTCGCACACTTTTAAAAGCATTTTGCATAGCATCTTTACCATAAGACATTCTTTGTACACTCCAAACACGAATATGCATTAACCATTGCATAATTTCATTTCCGAACATATCCCCCACACCTTCTGGTCCTAAAGAAAAATCTAATTCTTCAACAAAACGTATACCCATATCTACTGCTATCGGATCATCTGCATCAACACCCCATCCTTCTTGTGCTTTATTTACGCCCATCTGATACGAAGTAGCACGAACCGATTTTTCACTTTTAGACATTGAAATATGTTTCTTAAGATTAATAACTTTTTTAAACAACTTTAACTTTTCTGGATCATCTCTATTTATAGATATTTCACCAGAGATCGCCCAATTAGCTAAACCTCTTACATTATGCATTATTGGATTATGATTTTTTTTCATCAAAGATAGTATATCTATTGCTTTTTGTTTATCTGATATACTCCCACCCTCTTTTAATACTTTCTTCCATTTTTTTTCTTGTAATTTATAACTTATTTTTTCATCTTGATTTCCATTTATCATAATATGGTTTTCAATAACATCTTGAAAAGAAAGAATACCAGATTTTATAATACTTCTTTGATTCTCCTCAATAAAAGATTCTGCGTAAGCATCGCTAAACTGATTAGCTCCTACCTCAAATATCTTATTAACATGAGCTGCCATATTTGCTATACCTGTAGTCATAGAACTTAAATTATTAAAAACAGATGCCGCTCTTAAGAATTTAAAAAATTTCGCTAATGACTCTCCACTTAATCCAGGAATAAACTTCGATAATTCTTCCATAGTAAAACGAATACCACCAAATGAACCCTCCGCATTTCTATCTCCAAATGCTTTTCTATACTGATTAACTAAATAATTTCTATAAGAAGGAGAATCAACATCTTTATAAACATCTAGCATGTCCATTAATACTTCTGTTTTCACTATAACTCTACTCACTCTATTTACATAAGCCTCCACAACACCTTCATCATTTCTACGATATTTATATGGAATAAAATGACTTACAGCTTTAAAATGCTTGAAGAAAGGTCTCAACGCAACAGGTGTTTTATCCTCCTCATCTAATATGTTATCTGAGTCTTTAAATCTCTCCAAAGACATCTCCAAATGTCTTTTCGCTTTAGTTAATTCAATTCGTCTATCTATAGCAGAATCAATTATTTTTTGTTGTTCAGGTGTTGCTTGAGGATTAGGTAAAGACCTAAATCTTAATCCACTCAATTCAATATCAATGTTCTCTATTCCACTATTTAAAGCTGCACCTATACTATGAGAATAATATAAAGTTGGATAGTACCTACGATATAAAGTTACTTCAATAGTCTCCCCATCTTTTTTTGTAACCTGCTTTCGATATTGAACAGATCCTTTTATTTTCCCAACTTGACTTTCCATAGCAATTATATCTTCATTCAATTGGACATAATCACCAAACACCTCTTTAGGCATTTCTATGCCTCTTTCTTTAAATTCAGCCATTAATTTCTGCCATTTTTCCTGAGTCTCAAAAAGTGCATCTTGAGAATCTGAGCCAACCTCTGTTAAGATGTTGCTAAGATGTATAAGAGTTGAATCTACTAAACCTGCAAGATTCTCGCCCTGGTCACCAGCTAACTTTTCATTTAAATTAAGATGTACTCCATCTTTATTTTTTTTTGTTTTATTTGTCATATAAGGAACAACATAATGACTCTGATTAAAATCTTTTCCAGTTTTCTTTTCTATTTCTGCTTTCTCCGCTTCTGTAAACTCATATCCAGACCAAGCATGTTTGACATCTCCTGTACTTTCCCAGGCACCTCTAGGTAATTCTTTATCAAACATAAATACCTTACCAAAATCAGGACCACTATCAATAATGAATGCCTTGCCTTGCATTAAGTCAGTTATAACTTGAAACATTTCTTTATGATTTGAAATTTGAGAGATACCATCTTGATTTCTCCCTACTCTTAATCTTCTATATAAACTAGTAGATAAAATATTAAATATATCTTTATAACCAGCCTTACTTCTTCTAAGCTGGTTAATCATAGGTAAGCCTGTTTCTGGGTGAGTTAACTCTTTTTCTAATCTAGGATCAATATTAATAGGACCCGAATAAGAAGCAACATAAGCATTCACTTTATTTCTCCAACGATATAATGAATGTTTAAATTTTATAGCAGTTGCTGTTGCAGCACTTTTTAATACATTCTTAGGCAAATAAAATTCAAAGGCAAGAGCACTATCAATTAATCCACGAGCCTTTCCATCTTCATCAACATCCATATAGGGAGCAAGTTCAGAATATATAATTCTAATAGAACGCAATGGAACTGTATATAAATTTGGATTCCCTGATAACTGATCAAAAACAATAGGTATACCAGCTTCTCTTAATTCCTCAAATGGAAGGCTTTTAATCTTATCTCTAATAACTTCATTAGCAGTTGCATTAAAATCAGAATCATTATTCATAAGAGTACTCAATTGATGAACAAGAGTAACTCTTTCAGTTTCAGTTCCACCCTCAATCTTTATATTCTTAAATTGTTTATTCACAATAGTATTAATATCGCTATCCTTCATTACATCATTAGGATTATCCATTCTGGTTTTTCTATTTTTTATAGTTTGAGCTTTACTTTTAACTGCTTGGTCGAATTGCTCATGTCTTGGAGTTATTGTTGGGTCGGCAGTTTGATCCCTAACTTCATCAATATACATATCTAAATTTTGGATTTCCTCTTCCAACCCTAAAAGAGTATCATTTATATCTTTACATTTACTAGCCACAATTAAATTCCTTCCTTTGATCGTTTACCATACGAGATTTCTTTATTTCTGAATATACTTCTAATAAACTTGGGTCTTTATATATGTTATCAAGTAATTCATTATATTCTGCAAAATAAATTTCCATAACTCCAGAATCAAGTGTCGTTAAGCCTTCTTGTTTAATTGGAGGCAACATTCTTAAATCTAATCTCTGAGATGAATTGGTACCATGAGCAACCCCATTTAAAAAAGAAATTGTAGCAATAGTTTGTTCATGTTTAGATAATTTTGAAAATTTTACAGACCATTCATTATAAAAATTAATAAACGCATCAGAATAATCCCATGTTTTTGAACTCATTTTTGAAAGAAAACTTAAATCAGTATCATCTGCTTCATCACCACGTTTACTCTCAAATAATTCATATAAATTATCAGATAATTGTTGAGCATAAAGCATAGCATTATCCCAATTAAATGGTTCATTATTATTCTCTTCATTCGCAAAATCTATTATAGATTCCTTTATATTCCTGGTTGCCTTCATGTGAACAGCTTTACTAGTTGCATGAGGAACATCAAACCATCTATCTCTAGGTATACCACTAATATCAAGAGCCCTATCAAACATTATACTGACTAGTTCCTGTAATGAGGTAGGTCGGCCATCAGTCTCTTTAAACTTTGATCCGATAAACATAATCTCTGATTCATCTTGACTTAATAATTGAATTCCCGCCTGAATAGTTGGGTCTTTTGATTCTACAGTATCTGGATTCTCAGTTGTTTTATATAGGTCAATTAAATACTCTTCTCTATCCTTTATAAAAAGTGAGTATTCATTAGATTTTTCAAAAATCTCTTTAAAAGAAATTGATTTTCCAACTGCATCTGATTGATTCCCAATTTCTTGATTAAGTCGCAAGACATTATCAATAAGACCTTTTTTAATATGTCTAATTACATCTTCATGCAAAGGTCTATTTGGATTCTTAGGATCATAAAAAAGATAATTTAAGAGTTTGGGTTGGGTATATCCCCATTCTCTTAATAGTAATAACTTAGGATGGTCAACCGATGCTTGAAGGTAGAGTCTCAATAACTCCCTAAGACTTCCCTTAAACATTGTTCCATCATCTAATGTAATATCTATATCAGATACTTGCATCGTTAATGGTCTTATTTTTACAATTTGTTCTGACCCAGATATAGAAAATTTCATAAAACCATCAGGACCAAACATTGAATTAAGTACACCTGCATATCGAGAAACATTTACTATTTCACCAATAGCAGTTTCTCCATAAGTCATATCTCGAATCATTGACATTGCTCCACTGGTATTAGAAATATTACGATCTGAATCTTGCCTTACATATTTAGAAATATTCAAACCTTTTGTTTTTCTAAGATAAGGTTTTATATCTTCATAAAATTCTTCATCTAACCAGACTAAATGACCTGTATCATGATCGTGGTCACCTTCAAATCTTTCTTTTACTTCTGCTGGATGAATAATAAATGAATCACCGATTGTAGCATCTATCTCTTTTATCCTATAAATACCAAAGCCAACACTAGAAGCCACAGGATGTCTAACCACCATTGTATGAACATCATTTCCTTCAGCTAACCATTCATTTATATCTGCTAATTTTTCTTCAAAGTCTTTATAAACATGTTTTTGCTTACCCATTCTTTCTAGAATTGTTTTAATTAATGCATTATTAGAACCTATAATAGTTTCTTCCCTAGAAACTCTGCCTCTAAAATCAGCTCTAAAATCTAAATGACTACCATTCATCATAAAATCACCAAGAGGCTTTAATACTTTCTTTTTTAACACATCTCTTAAAAAAGGAAGGCCAGTAGGATGTCTGCCAACACCTAGTTTTCCCAATTCTTCTATATTCTGAGGAACAACATCAAAGTGTTTTTGTTTAAATTCCTTTATTAAATTATTTATAGCCTTTCCAGACGAAGTATACTCAATAAGTTTTTTAATTAAATTTTTAGGAGAAAATTGATTTTGATCAGAACCAATAAACTTATTCATAATTAGATTTTGAAAATTTTCATCATCAAAATAATAACTAAGCTGAGTAGAAAACATACTAAGATTTTTTTGTGTTCTTGGAGTAAATTGAATCATTCCAATAGATTTTCCTGGCAACGTATGAATGGTGTCATATTTATTATAAACGCCACTTCTTATCTTAGCTTCATCATCACTCATTAAATGGTCAATAGGATTACCATTCATATCATAAATATTTACAAGACTTCTAGTATCGCCACTTGGTAGAACTACATCTTCTTTTACAAAATATGCTATTTCCTTTCCACTCTTATTTCTAACTACTGCTATTTCATTTTCATTCAAGTCTAATGTCCACTCTTGATGTTTTGCCATATGGACATTATCACCGTCAACATTGTATTGAACTGTTTTTGCTCTTTTTGAGTTATCATCTGTACCAAAATGTTCAGGATATTCAATAGCAAAAATCCTTTCAGATGTTAAAGTTGTACCATCTCCTATATATTGAAGTTCACCATCAATCATTTCTGTTAATTGAACAACCCTAGTAGAATCCTGCTTACCACGATAAACTTCAGATTTAGAAGGTATAGAGCCTTCATAACTTATGGTAGCTCCATTTGAATCAAAGTACATTACATTTCTATCAGGTAAAGTGTCACTAGTCGCAACAGGAGTAAAAGGAATCTTGATTCTCTTCATTATCGTTTGAGGATCCATAAAGATATAATCAGAACCAAAGAGTGATTTTAATGCTTCGTGTCTAGCAATCCAATGTTCACGATATAAAGCATAATCACCATCAAAGACATAATTTATAAACTCTTGTTCTTCTTCAGTTGTATTTTTTATATCTAATATGTTTGAAAAATAGTTAACAACATAACTCCACTTATCAGGATCTGTCTCCTTTGTAGGAATCCATTTATCAATTTGATCTAATATGTATTCATTAATATTGTTTACTGAATTAATTGTCTTATCTGTAGTAGAAGTAAGAATTAATCTTGCTTTTTCACCTCTACTTGCAATTGGGACTAAACCAAACTTAACAAACTGATCTCGATATAAATTCCATAATTGAGCAGTATCTAAAAATCCATACATCTTTTGCCATGTTGATTTACCCGTAGACTGATATACATCATTCCCTTTTAACATGGAAAATACCCCATCTTTTATAAATCGAGTATAAAAACGAAATGTACTTATTTCAGGTCTACTATTATTATCAAGACCTTTCTTTTTCGTTGCTCTAAACTTTCTAAAATTTCTTTTTATATTTCCATCACTAGTAAATTCATCCTCCAATACTTTGGATGTACTATTAGCAATTACTTCCCATTCAATAATTTCACCCTCAGTACCCTGATTAGAGCTACCTGCATTATCTGTATGTAAACCATTAAAAAATCGATTAAATAAATATCTAGCATTAGAATTCATTGCTAATACTTCAGCCAATGTTTCTCCACCCAAAGTTTTCATTGCATTATCACCTTCAGATAAATAGGCAATTAGATTGTCTTTAGCTGTACTAGGATCTATATCAAGAAGTTCTTCTGCTGTTTCATATACATTCTTCATTGTTACAGGACCATATATAAAATTATATCGAGTAAAAAATGTTTTAGCTATCTTAGTAAAGTCTTTAACACTCATTGACTCCTCTCCTAAAACATTTTCCATAGAACCTATATTCTCTCTAGCATATTCCATCGCTTCCTGGAGCACTTCATTATATTCAACATTTAACGATGAATAATCTGACCATATATTTCCAACTGCTCGTTTAGCTCTATCTCTGAATCTTTTTATGGTCTTTTTAAATCCTTTACTATTCATTCTCGTTTCTGACCATAAATTCCAATTATGTGTTAATGGAGAACCTTCAAAATAATCATTAAAATCGTTTACGAAATCGGAAAAATTGTTTTCAGTATATCCATACGTATTTTTTAATTGCTTCCAAAGCGTCTCAAAAAATGCATCTATTTTTTTACGCTGATTACCCTGAAATCTTAACTTAGGATTCCCCTCTTCTTTTAAGTCCAAAGAAATATCTTCATCATTATTTATGCTATCTAAGGCTTTTCCTGTAAGATTACTTACTATTTTTGGCTTATCACCTTCAGGGACTATCTCATCACTTACTGGTTTTTTATTTTTTTCAGAAATTAATTTATCAATCTGGTCTAAAGATATTTGTTTAACCTCTGAAGATTTAGTCCCAGGATCAAAAGGGTCTACTAAATCAATATCTAAATCTGGCTCTTCTAAAACAGATTCAGTCTCCATTGCTTTTTCTGCTTTTTGACTTTCAGTCGCTCCTTTATAGATAGACTTTTCATCAGGCGTTTCAAATACTTTATCTATTTCTTTCTTATTACGATCCGCTAAATATTGTACTTCAGTTGGCATTGTCTTTGAAGCTCGGTTAGTAATCGCATCTTTTATTATTTTTCCAGCACCCTCTGGATTCTCTTTTACAATATTTTCAAATCTAGCTATAGCCCCTTTTTTTGTAACCCCAGAATCAGCGACCATACCTGTTTCTTGTTCAACAATAGTCCAATAACCATCTGCCGCTTTATAAATAAAAAATGATAAACCATCTATATACTTATTTCCAGTTTTTGGATTATATACATAACCCATAACCTCTTTCCATATCCTACCTCCGCCTCCTTCCCAGTCCCCTTCATCATTGACTTTTCTTGATACATTAGCAAAGAATCCACTTTGCCTTTTATTCATATTGAGATTAGCACTTACGGGAGAAGGAATACTTGAAGATTCTTTTTTCTTTGATTTTGTGGAACTTACCACCGCACCAAATTCTGTAGCCTTACTTTCTATAGATGGTATATTATATTTGGCAACTTGATACCCAGCATTATTGACACTAACAACATTATGCACCCATACTGCATCTGTACCTTTTCCTAAAATTAAACTTTCTGTTCTTAAACCGCCTATAGTTTGATCTGCTTTCATTTCACCAAGTGCTAATCCATCCTCATCTAATATAAGTATATCTCCAGCTTTTGATTTAACTAATGAATAATCCATAAAAATACGAGGGCGATTAATCATAAACATTTCAAGTGATTGTCCTTTATTTTCCCTTGCTTCAAAAGCTTCTAATACAGTTTCTGTATTAGGTCTTATTTTTTTAATATCCTTAACAGTCGCTTTAGTAGTATTTTTTAAATCTCCCACTTCAATAGGTTGGTCAAAAGAACTAAAAGTCATTCCTTTAGGTTTCGAAAGTATATTTAAATATGATTTTTCTTTTGCTTCTATTTTTTTAAGGCTGTCTTTTTTTGCTTTTTCACGTGCTTTAACATTCAGTTCATAAAATTCCCTTGCTGATTTCTTTGTAGTTCCAAGTTTAGGGTCTGTATTAGTTATCTTTTTTAAGTCACTCTTTGCTTCATTTAATAATCTATCGTAAAACTTATTAAGTTTATCTATTCTACCTTTTTTATTATACCATTTCTTAAAAGAACTTTCATCAGTTACAGTTCCGTTATCTACCAGTTCTTTAAGTTTCTTTGTCTCTGTTATAACATCTACATCTCCTAATCGTTTCGGCTTAGTAGGTTCTCCTGTAATGTTTTTTAATTCATCCTTTAAACCTTGAATAGCTCTTTTTGCGTTTGTTGCTGACTTTTTATTAGCACCTTTCTTTAAATAGGTTTTCGTCAAAAAGTTAATTTTTTCTTTAAGTTTCTTTATTCTAGAAGTTTTATCAACAATAGTTTTTGGACTTGATACACCAGGTTTTCGACCTTTAGGAATCTTCCCTGCTAATAACCTCTTTAAGTCAGCAAGACTGTATTTTTTCTGTTCAGGGGTAAGCTCTATCTTATTTTGAGCAAACCATTTTAATATATGATTCCTTGATAAATTATCAGATTGAACCTCTTTCCTTTTACTAACATTAGATGTTTTCTTTTTATAATCAGAAATAGCTTGAGTTGGATTAGAAAACTCAATATTCCTTATATTAACATCATAGACACCTTTACTCGTTTTAACTTTTATTAAACTAGGATTTTTAGAACTGACAGAAATAACTTTAGCTACCGATCCATTTTGACCTTTAGTCCTTAATTTCACTCTTTGACCAATGATATTCAATTCATCAGTTTCTTTTCCTTTATTTATTAAATCTTTATGACGTTTATTCTGTAAACTTTCAGCATCTAGCTCGGGTTTTAATTCATCTAACTTTAAATATAATTCTTTAATTCTAGCCTTTTTTTCATTTCTCGAAATTTGATTAGGATTATCTGGCTCAGATTCTAATTTTTTAATTGTTTTCAAAATTTGATCATATTGTACTTGAAAAATATTTAATTCAACATACCCATCACTACCATCCAAACCGCTAGATATACTTGGATCCATTGTAGTTGGGTCATCAAACTCATCTAAATCATCTAACTCATAAATCTCATCTCCAGTTGGATCATTTAATGATTCATCAGAACCTGTATCACCAACAACTTTTTCTACAGGTTTTCGATAAAAAGGGTCAACCCAATTAGAATAACTATTTAATAAATCAGGATTGTCCTTTAAAACAGATTTTGCATTTTTTCTAGTTAATGCCCCAGTTTCAGCAAGTTCCGAGACTCTATACATCAAATCAGTTTCAGTAACTCCATCATGCTCGTAAGGTCTTGGACTCCACTTGTTTATAATATCTTCTATATAATTAAGACCACCACCATGATAACCGACAATAATATCATTATCGTATTTGGTTGGCTGATTAAGTTCTGAAGTCTTTTTATTAAAACTTTTAGATTGTTTACCAGGAATACTGAGACTTGGCTTATTTCTATTTCTAATTCGACTAGAAACGTCGCTTACAGCTTGAAAACCACCACCATACATAGAACCAATAAGACCAGACTCCACCATTTGAATCCAATTAATATCCTGTTCAGGTACGTTAGCCTCTTTTTTAACTTCAGAAACAAATTCCTGACCAAATTCTGTAGCACCTTCTGTGCCCATTTGTTGAAGATAAGGTCTAGCCCAATTATGTTTAAACCATTGTTTAGCAGCGATTTTAGGATTTTTAGATAATGCTTTCTTCAAAATACCAGCGTGTCTACCAAGTGCTACATCACCAATAGTATTAACAACTTCTAAACCTGTGGACCAGCCACCATACTCTTGAGCAAGTTGTTCAGACATCATTCGTAATTGCTCATCATCAAAAAATTTATTATCAAGTGTTTTAAAACTACCTAATACTGCTTTGGTATCAGACATATCTAAATGAATGCCAAATCTAGATCTAAACTCAACTGGATCCATTTTACCTTTTAACGCTCTAGCTCTACTTCTTTTTTGTGTATATTCAGAATAAATGTCTTCATAAAAACCACCTGACTCTTGAAGATAACCAGCACCAAGACCTAAAGACATTGCAGCTATTCCCCAAGGACCAGTCATGCCCATTAACGCTGGAATTGTAGATACTGCACTAGGCGTTTGTTGAGGAAGGCTTGTAAGAGCATGATTCATCATTACCCAAAAAGCACTACCATACTCTTTGCTTTCTAGTAGTTCATCAGTAGTCATAGTATAAGGACCAGTGGATATGTCTGATTTATCTGATAAATCTCTTAACTTATTTGACCAATCACCCCAAAATGTGTCACCACCACCAAGAAATTCAGGAAGATTAATATCGATACCTCTTGTTATAGTTGCTCCAAAATCAAAAACACCTTTTTTTAGACCGCTTGACTGTGCTCTAGAAAATTCTTCATGTTCTGCTTGTGCTGAACCATACCATGCAGGTTTTAAAAAATTTATATACTCACCAGTTACTTCATTAATTAATTGTTTAGTTTCCTTATTTAATGATAATCCTCCAGTTTGAGCCATAACCTCTCTAGTTACTCCATACACCATATCAGTCCATCTATCTACACTTTGTTCTCTACGAACAGAAGGAACAGAATTTGTCCATTCTTTTGAACTATTCATGACATTAGATACTTCATTACGAATATTATTATAATGATCTAATTGAGGTGAGTCTTTAGTCTTATCTATAACATAATTATTTGTTAAATCAAAACTTAAAGGAGCTTTTCCTTGCTCTTGAAGCACTTGATTTACAACATTTAAAAAATCTTTATATAAGAAAAATTCTTCTCCCTCATCATCTTTGAATGCGAAATTAGGATCAAACTCTACCGAGTAATAACTAAGTGGATTTATACTCTTTTCAGATTCTTTTTTTCTAGTAGGAACATTTATTGGCATATTTATATCTTATTGATTTATATATCGTTTAATAATAGAAATCATATTCACAGCCTCATCGATAGCAGATTTATACTTTTCAGATGACTTTGTTTGGTTAGAACGAGTTCTATGGTCCCACAAAGTAGTCTCAAAAGTACTACCTAAAGATGATACACTACTCTGAATTTTTAATAAATCCCCAACAAGTTGTCTTTGCTCAATTTCAAACTGCTTTCTTTGTAAAGCAGTAAGACCACTTTTATATCTTTCTTCTTGTAATTTAACTGCTCTATTCGACATTGCTAATACTGTTTGCCTAAAATCATATGCATGTTGATTAAAAGTAACAAGTTTACCATCAACTCCACGAATATCTAATTTTTCAAAAGACTGAACAGTCGGAGCTGGAGCTTTCCATTCTTTAAACTCATCAAAATCAATATTATCTAAATTAACTTCTTGATCTCCAAGCATACCTTCTTCATCAATTGGAACTGGTATATCAGGTCTTGAAGGTTTAGGTAAGTTTCCAGGAGTCCCAGCATCTAATTTTAAGAAATCACTCAACTCAAATACATTTGGATATACTTCTGGTGAATCTTCTTTATTTAAAGCAGGAAGTATATTCTGATTTCTAGGTCTACCACTATTTTCATTCCTAGAAGAATCATTTCCCGTCGCCCTATTCTTTGTAAGAAATTCAATAACCTTCTCATTTTTTCTGGTCCATCCATCTAAAGTTTCACTTTCATCACCGTCTAAATCAGATGAAAGTGCTGTTACACCAGTAGATTCAGCATTAGTCACAGTTGTCTCAAAAGTTTTAGGACTAAATATATTAACAGTGTTAGGAGGCTTATTTGATGTTGGTGACGTAATACTATCTGGGACAGAACCTAAACCAAAAATAGGTTTACCATCTTTACCTAAAAAAGTATCAGGATACAATAAAGGAACCTGATCATAAATACTATTCAGAATACCTGATCTAAGTTCAACTACATGTTTAATGTGATGATTAGGATTATCTTCAGTCATATTATTGAATTTATCCATACTCATCATAAGCGATATCAATTTTTTAACATGAAGCCTATTGTCTTTATCATTTATATTTAATAGAGCCTTTTTATTATTTTTCATATACCCAGTAACAGAATCATCACTAAACTCAGATGTTCCTGCAAGTTTCACAATACCTTGCACATGCTTTGATAATAAACCAGTCCAATCATATTGACCTATTTTATCTCCAGATGCTGAACCATACGTCGTTGCGGGAGGCATAATCTGAGTTGCAAGATACTGTATAGGCAAATCTATAGTTTTATCAGTTTCGCTGTTATTAAAGTATTTATTTTGATAACTTATTAGCTCATGAATTTTTGGTCGGGTACTATTATAAAGTTTTATTTGAGAATTCTGTAGACTGCTCTCACTATCATCACCAATATTACTTCCCGTACTAGCTCGTTTATCTTTCAAATGATTAATTAACACTTGGATGGTAACTGGACGCTTACTGGCTCCAACATACTCACTTACAATTCGTTGTTCGTCGTGAGTAGTTTTTGCATCTGAAACAGCATTCATAGCAATCATAAGATTATTATAATCTTCACCCTCATCCAACATTTTTCTCTTATTATCATAGCTATCCTTAAGAGAGGTTGCTTCTTTAGTTGTAAATATTGAAGCAGCTTCATTCTTATTTAGTTTGGCATGCCAATCTTGAACAGTCTTAACATCATCTCTATTCTTAGCATTGAGATTTTTTATTCCAGGAAGTATCTCAGTATTAAGTATATTCTCTTTTTGGACAACAAAATCCTTAAATATCTGAGAATCCAATAATCTTGCTTTAAGATAAGTATCTGTTTCAGGGAGAATGCTCTCTGATTGTAAATTAGTTATTTTAGTAATCTGACGATTAATGTTCTCTAATGTTGGAAAATCTTGCATATTTTTCACAGAAGCTTCAACTGATTCAAATAAAACTTTATCAGACCTATTAGCAAGTTTAATTAGGTCATTCATATTAACAGTCGGCTTTAATGATTCTGCCTGAGTTTGACCCCAAGTCGTTCTTAATCTATTATTTATATTATTTATATCCATAACTAATCCCTATGTATATTTGTTTTTATATTTTGTAGCACCAATCATAGACTTTGTAGTCCCTGTTGGATCTACATAATAACTAGCATAGCCTACTAAGTCTTTTACTAGATTTAAACCTTGAGCGTCTTTCGCTTTCCTTACTTCCTTCATTTCATTTTCGATATTCTTAATATCTGTCGACAATTTTGAGGTAACACCTTGAGCAGTTTGAACGCTTTGATCAATTGTTTCATCCATTTTCATTTTTTGATTATTAAATGTAGTCTTCAATATTTTATTGATTGAGGCTATTCCTTGATTCTTTAAATGAGTCAGGCGACCAGACCCAAAATCTGTATTACTATCCTGAATGTCTATTAATTTAGATTTATTCTTTGACAATACGCCTATAGCATTATTTTGCGTTGTCTCACTAAAATTAGTATTCAGTTCAGACAAATTTGAGGATAAAGCATCCGATATGTTTGTTTTCGTATTACTTAATTTCTGTACAGCTTCATCCATTGAGCCTAGAGTATCAGAATACTCACCTTGACCACTTACATAATTTGAGATACCACTTCCAAGAGCATAAATATCTAATCCTTTTTGCAAAACATTCACAGTCTCAGGAGACATAGAATAAGGATTATCTTTAGCAATAGAAGACATACCATTATTGTGCAAATTTTTAGCAACAGTTTCTCCAATATCTGGATTAACACTATTAGCAATTGACGAAGTTGCTACCGATGTACTTAATATTGGAGCTTTAAGATTATTAGTTCCATTTACTCCAAGATATTTACCATGTTCTTGAAGTACTTCTTCCATATCGGGTTCATTTGGCATTATTTTATCCTCCCCATTATTCCTTTTAATAAATCTTTCAAATCAGACTTAGTATCGTCTGATTCAGAATCATCGATTATTGATTGCAGTGACACATATGCTTCTATATCCTTAACAGATATATTAACATCCTTAGAAATTGACATCACACCAGATTGATAGGCCTCTCTAGCCGAAGTTGGCTCCACATCACTAAGTATATTTACCATCCTGTCACTGTTGATTAATTCGTTATAACGACCCTCGAAATTCTTAAACCTTTTTTCTTCTGCATTTCGTAACGCTAATAAAGCAGTTATCTCCTCTACTTTTGCAGTTGACATCTGAGATTCCTTGTTAGAAATATCGGCTTTTTTTAATAGACTATCTGCTTGTCCAGCACCAGTCTTATATATTTGATTGTAATCTTTCATCTCTTACTCCTCAGTTAGATTAATTGAATAATCTTTACCGTTATATTTAATTATTTTTTCTAGACCGCTGGAAAGAGCCTTTATGTTCGCACCCGTAGCAGAAGATTCATTACTTAATTTTGTAATAGGTTCAGATAAGTGACGTTGTGCTCTCAATAACTTTTTATTTCTCATTTTAAACTCTTCTCCTTGTAGATAATAGATACATCATGCAATTCAAAATCTTTCATAGCAACACCACTTGTACCAAGTCCCTTAAATCTTAATTGAATTGTGTGTATAGATCGACCATCTGATTTTGGAGTTGGAGTCAATTTAGTGGTTAAATAATTGCCAGAAGTAGTAGCTAGAGTACCATTAGTTAAGCCGATAGCAGTTGATAATTTATTTTTATAAAATGAAACACCAACTTTACTAGAACCAGAAATAGTTGACTTATAAGTAATATAGATAGCTTTTATATCTACTTTTCCACCCACTTCATTTAAAGCATAATCTTTTGTTTTAAGATCAAACATGATTTCTTCATCACTTGCATTTGAAATTGCAATTTTAAAAAAAGTAAACTGATTTGATGCATCATCATCGATTCTAGCCATTATAATATTTCCACTATGTAAAACAGCATTTGTAGCATCTGCATTACTACCGCTAATTCCAGCATTTGTTTTAGACCAGGCTCCCGTATCTAGATCACAAACCCATCCATTAACTGATGACTTACTTAATATAATTAAATGTCTTTCTTTCGGCTCATATAAAATAGATGGTGTACCTTCTAAATGAGCATTAAAAGTAGATTGTTTTATTTTAGCTAATGTTAAATCCACAACTTTTTCACCATCATAATGATATGCTCCATTACTATTTGCCCAGGCAATACCAATATCTGTTTCTACTACAGACTGATCACTCTCAACACCTTTATGTATATATTTATCTTCAAGAAATTCCATTTCTTTAGTCGCATTAACTAAATACATCATATTCTTCTTAAAAACCAATAATCTATCAGCATAAGAAGCTAATGCAGTAATCTCATCTCCATCATTTATATCTATATCTAAATAATTATAATGAGGTATAATATCAGGTTTATTTGAAAGCGACTTATAAACCCTATCTTGATATTTATTTCTTTTATAATTTGTTTCTCCAGAAAATTTTTCCCATAAAATATCTACATTACCATAATATAATCTCCTATTTAAAATAGTGGCAGTCCTAAAACGAATCTCTTCAATTGAATTCAAAGGGTCATAATCATAGCCACTATTAATTGAAAAAGTTTTAGATAAAGGAGGATCAATAAATTGAAGTGCTGTATGTGTATAATGATCTGTTGCAACAGTACCTAATGACCAGGAAGATATAGAAGTTCCAATTGGTTTTAAACAACCTTTTTCAAAATCGGAACTAAATAATAAAAATGGGTCATCATATTTTTCTTCCTGCCTATCTTTATCCCATTCTTTAAAATATATATTTGCTCCAGTAATTCTTTTTCCTCTTGTACCAAATCCACCAGAAGAAAGTTCTTTAATTACGGCTTTTCCATTTAACCTTTGGCTGGAAAGAAATAAACCATTCAATTGATTAGAAAATTCATAATATGATGTTTCTTGAATTCTATCATAAACCCAAGAATAATAAAATTTATAGTTACCATCCCAAGTCCCTCTATCATCTGAAGTTTGAGAAATACTATCAAATGCAATTTCATTAGATCCCGTTCCAGTTACTCCACTTGAAGTAACTAAATTAACACTATAATTTATTCTGATAATAAAATCAGGAAGATTACCTATTACAGGATTATTTTCAATATTGGAAATTTCACTAAGCTTAAAAGTAATATCCAGCCATCCTTTGCCTTTATTTTCTGCAAGCCAAGAAGATCCAAGTGTGTAAATTAAATTCTTATGAGTAGAAATAGTATCGTAAGTATGATCATTTGTAATAATAAAATCAACGCTTTTCAATACTTTAATATCATCTTTTACTGCCATTTTTACATTTACTAAATTATTTGGTGATTGATAATCAGTATTAAAAAAGTTATTAAACTCAACTCTATATTCATCTCTAGCAACACCATCGCCCACACCCATATCAAATTTTAAATGTTTAGGATCTGTTGTATCAGGAGAAACACTTCCTAAAGTAGCATATAATTCAATATTATCTATTTCAAATACTTCTGCTGAACCAGTTGATACTGTAATTCTATACTGAGTGGTATCATCTTGATCAATAAATCTAAATAAGATATACTCTTCTTGATCATCAAGAGTAGTCTGTGGAGTTATTTCAGCTCCAATACTTCCATCAGCGTTAACTTTATGAATTGTTGCGGCATCATCATCTGTCTCATCCCAATCTTTTTGAGTCCAAGCATTAGATACATGTTTAATAAATTTTCCGTTTATTTTTATACTTCTATTAGCATTACCAGTAAATTGATCATCAGCACCCCAAACAGAATCATATGTATCTGGATTTACAGAAACATATAAATAATTATCTGGAGAACCACCAAATTCATATCCAATCCTATATGCATTTGCTGAACCAGTAAGAATGCTAGTAGTAATAAATTGAGCAGATATATTGTCTAATTCCCCACTTGCTGTAATTTGTTCTTCAGTATAACTACTTCCATATGTATCTTTCATTACAATATTAGGAGCGTCTGCATATATTTTTCCAAGTAAACTCCACTCTTTTTGATAGTCTATTCTAGCTGCTCCTGTAGCTGTAGTTTCACTAAAAGTAGGAGTACTAGCATCTCCAAATGACCTTCTTTCTAATATTGTATCTTCAATTTTACTTATTTCCAACCCTAAAAAACCTCGTGTTGGATTATTTGAAGCAGTTTCAATATCTTCATTAAAAATAACTATACCATCCGTTGGCTTAATAATAGAAGTATCTCCTTCAATTGTGCTTACAGTATTTGTAGTTGCATTAAAATATTTTCTACGAGCTTGACCATAAAACTTTGTTTTCGTTAAGGGTAGATAGGGAGAGCTTCCATCTAGAATATGCTTACCATCAGAATAACGAATATTCCCATCATAGATTACAAGATTTGGATAAGTACTATGACTTGGACTAGTTAAACCAAAATTTGTTATTATTTGCCATATACTTTTATTAAGTGTTACTGAACCAGTTGCATTTGCACCTAAAGCATCTGAACTATTCCAAGTAATAATAATACTACTACCATCAGATGAAATAGTAGTTCCAGTTTCAAAAGCACCAGTAGCTTGATCTCCACCATCAGCATCCGTTACTGTAATTGAGCTATTTATAATAGCAGTATCAACAAGAATAGAACTTGAAATTGTTATTTTTACACTATTGTCTAGACCAACACCTACTACAATATTATTACTATCAAATCCTAAAATAAGATTACCATTATCATTCATCTCTCTACGATATAATTTATTCCCATCAGAGGCTAATAACCATTCTGATGGAGCTTCTGAAAGAGAAAGATTAAAATCATTTTTATAAACCCATAGATTTCTTGTCTTAATATTAACTCCAGCACTTGTAGTAGGATCTAAAACAGGATAAAGACTTACTTGTTCAGCAACATTACTATAACCAACACGAATTACCCCTTTATTCGTAACTAATAGATTATTAAGTAATGCCACTTGATTATCTTCAATATCTCTAGCATCAGCATGGTCATTCATACCACCTTCAAACTGTATTATATCATATGCTTTATTCTGTGCCATATTTCTTTCTCATTGGAGTTTTCATTTTACCAGCAATTACTCTTTTTTTTGTCCAGGGATCTAATGAATGTATCGCATCCCAATCTATTTCAAATTCAATATCATTTGTTTCTTCATAATTTAGAGGTTGTGATAAATCTGCTAAACTTAATGGATTATCATTTTGTTCTCTTGACATAATCACTCCTTATAAAGTTTAAATATTCAGATGCTACAAGTGGATTAAACAATGTAGTAATTAATCTATTATCATGGTCTTCATATCTAGGGTCAATGATTGTAACTGGACAATTAAATATATTTTTATCATCTAGACCTAATTTTTCTGCATAACTATCATGTATTTTAAAAGAGGCTACTTGCAAAGCATGACTAATGAGGCCACTTGCTGGATCTTTTAATACTTGATAACCTGCGACATGAGTATGACCGCAAGTAAGTATATGATCTTTCCATCCCATTTGAGCTGCCTTTGCTACGCCATGAGCTGTATTCCACATCGAATTACCTTTGAAAGTATGACGAGCATTTACACGAATCTCTTTTCCATTTGGAAATTTTAGATTCATTCTAGCTCCCCATTTTTCATATAATCCTTTATGGTCCCTCATTATAAAATCAAGAGGATCACCTTCACCGCTCCAAACATCATGATTACCAGCAACTAAATAAAGCCAATTTAGTTTATTGACAAAATATTCACTTAAACGCCATGATTCTTTAGCAGAAGTTGATTGTTGTCCATATAGATGAGATAATCTACCTACCCAATTATTTTGAATATCTCCAAGATTTCCAGCAAACATACCTTCTGTTTTATTAATAACATCTGTATAATGAATAATTTGAGATAAATCTGTACCATCATCGTCAACATGCGGATCACCAAAATGAGCTATACCTATTGGTCCATTAATATTTATATCTATATTAATTAATAAACGACTATTCTTGGCAATCGTTTTTTGTTTATATAATTTTAAACGATGTTCAATCAATTCATCTATTTCAATAGCATCGGTTTTTAAATTCTCAACTTTAAATGGATTTTCTTCCAAAATAGTAGGATTTGCTGTTTTCTTATGACATGCAGAACATTTCCACCTTTGCTTTTTTGTAGCTAGTTCACTATTATAATTAAATCCATCTTTACGCATAGCTCTAGAACCACATTTAGGACATCCGATAACATCTCCATCACTATTTTTTTTGATAGGAGGATTTGTATTTTGATTTGGCATATATATTCCTTTTAGATATGAATGGATCTGTTAAACCAACCATAATAGTATTTCATAAGCTTTTTATTAGCTATACATATTTTTGAATAATGCATAATTCGAAACGCAAGAAGTCTGTTTTTTTCTAGTGACTGGGCAGCTTTTAATGTATTCGGACCAATTCTACCATCAATCTTTAACTTTGATTTTTTATGATTACACGCCTCTTGAACAATTTTAACTGCTTTATATTGTCCAAAGTTCACAACCATATCAAAATACATATCCATAAGTTCTCTAGGAAAATCAACAGCTCTTGATGGATCCCAATACTTATTTTTATAGATACTTACTGCCTCTTTTAATCCTAAAGATTCTATATCTACATCAGGATTAGCTCGTTTACTAATGCCATATTTAGTAGTTCCACCTGGATCGTCTGGATCTCTTGTGATTTTACTACCACCTTCTCGCTCAATTACTTTAGTTATAATGCTATTCATTTAATTTCTTCTTCAATTCATCCATTAAAGCATCATCAAGATTGTTCTTAGTCGAATTAACCAACTTATCTCCAGAAAGAATTAGTAATTTTTTAATAAAATCTTCCGTAAGAATAGAACCCAATAATGACATTAGAACTCCTCTAGACTTAGGTATGATAACAATTGCCATTAATAACGCAATTGATCCTCCAATAACTTGCCAGTTTTCCATTGTAACTCCTTAATCGTTAGGTTAAAATACTTTCAAAATAAATCCAAATGCTAATGGAGTAAGTATTGTAATTACAATCCAAGCAGATTTAATCTGAATTTTAAATTTTTCATGTTCTGCAACTTTGCCATTTAATTTATCTAAATGAATTTCAATTCGGTCAACACAATTAAATAGAGTTTTCAATCGCTCGTCATTCTTAATACATAATTCTAATATCTGATCAGTCTTATTCATTCTTCTTCATCTTCTTTTAACTTACAATCGTCACATAAACCATGCATTGCTATACTGATAGGTTTATCGCATTCTATACAGTGAAAGGGCATTGGCATTATTTCTTCTTCCTCTTCCAACTGAATGGATTCAAATTTAGTTCCTTCTCAAAGAATGAGATACGCTCTTCCATCTGATTTCTTTCTTTTTCTTCTTTTATCATATGCTTACTTACAAGTTCTTCAATGCTGGTATCAGAGAGTTCAATTCTTCGTTCAAGTTCTTTAATTCGGTTTTCAATACGAATGTATCCCAGCACAATAATACCAATTCCAAAGATAATTTGCACAAGCCACTTAATGTTAAGAGAAATGCGAAAGTTATCATCGATTTTTGCCATCCCATAGGAACGATATGTCTTCGGCTTTTCACTCACTTAACTTCCCATCCAGCTACGGACCAACCACTATCACAACCAGTGATACTAGTTATGATCAATAAAGTTAACAAAAAGAAACAAAGCCATTCTCCAAG
>TARA_R110002051_G_scaffold138268_1_pt1 | contig 33203 bp, 25 predicted proteins | sample TARA_R110002051 | Tara Oceans TARA_R110002051 (sample SAMEA4397023) | marine metagenome | biome: Polar Biome; feature: [MES] marine water layer (ENVO:01000295) within the mesopelagic zone...; material: water (ENVO:00002006), including particulate matter (ENVO:01000060) such... | reverse complement strand
CGCACAAAAAAATCCGTTAATAACAAAAGATAGTTTATCTCAAAAGCAATGGGTAGATTCTAAATATGAATCGATGTCGTTAGATGAGAAAATTGGACAACTTTTTATGGTTAGTATAGCTTCTAATCAGAATAAAGTAAGTACAGATAAAATTAAACAACTCGTAAAAGAACAAAATATAGGAGGAGTTATTTTCTCCGTTGGAGGTCCTGTTCAGCAAGCTAAATTGACGAATACTTACCAAGAGGCTGCCAAAATACCATTATTAATTGCTATGGATGCTGAATGGGGTCTAGCAATGCGTTTAGATTCTACGTATGCATTTCCTTGGAATATGACTTTAGGGGCAATTAGAGACAGTTCTATTGTTGAAAAAGTAGGGAAACAAATTGGTAAACATGCAAAAAGACTGGGGGTTCATATTAATTTTGCTCCAGATATAGATATCAATACCAATCCACAAAATCCTATAATTGGCAATAGATCTTTTGGAGAGAACAGAGAAAATGTAACACGAAATGGCATTGCTTTTATGAAAGGGATGGAAAGTGAAGGGGTTCTTTCGAGCGGAAAACATTTTCCAGGACATGGGGATACATCCACAGATTCTCATAAAACATTACCACAAATCCCATTTTCAAGAGAAAGGCTTGACAGTATAGAAATGTATCCATTTAAAAAATTAATAAATGAAGGCATAAGTTCTATTATGGTTGCTCATCTTAATGTTCCAGGATTAGAAATGCAAGATGAAATACCTTCTTCCCTTTCTGAACAAATTATATCAGGAATACTTAAAGAAGAAATGGGTTTTAAGGGTTTAGTCTTTACTGATGCTTTAAATATGAATGGAGTTGGAGTTTCTAAAACTCCTGGTGATGTAGAACTTTCGGCTTTTATGGCAGGTAATGATATTTTATTAATGCCTAAAGATGTTGAAAGCGCAAAATTGCGATTGATCAAAGCATATAATACCGGCAAAATATCAGAAAGTAGATTAGCAACTTCAGTAAAAAAAATTTTACAAGCAAAATATAAAGCTGGGCTACAAAATTATAAACCAATTGAATTAAAGAATTTATACACTGACCTAAATAGTTTAGAAAATGATTTAGTTTACGAGGAAGCTATTGAAAGTGCAATTACTGTTGCAAAAAATGATTTTTCTTTGCTTCCAATAAAAAAAATAGAAAATAAAAAAATTGCCTACGTAGAACTTGGAGATGATAATGGAGACGCTTTTTTTAAAGAACTAAAAGAATATGCTAATGTTACTAAAGTTAATGTATCAGAAATTGCATCATACCCTAATAGCATAGCAGCTTATAATCTTATTATTGTTGGGCATCATAAAAATAATGATAGTCCATGGAAATCATATAAGTATACTGCTAATGAGCTTGCGACCCTTAGCAAATTATCAAAATTAAGAACTTCTAATTTAATTCTGGCTGAGTTTGCTAAACCCTATGCTTTATTAGATTTAGATAGTTTGAATGGAATTGACGCAATAGTCGTTGCTTATCAGAATAGTAAATTGGCTCAAGAGAAAACTGCGCAAATAATTTTTGGAGCAATACCGGCAAATGGAATTTTGCCAGTAACAGCATCTCCGGAGCTACCAGTAAATACAGGAATAAAATTAGATTCATTATTAAGGTTGGGGTATAGTTTTCCTGAAAGAGTGGGGATTAATTCGACAAAACTAGCATTAGTAGATACTTTAGTAAAAGATGGCATAGACTCTCTAATGTTTCCTGGTGCACAAGTATTGGTTGCAAGAAATGGCAAGGTTATTTACAATAAAGCTTTTGGTAAGCCTACTTATGATTCTAAAGAACAGTTAACAACAGATCATATTTTTGATTTAGCATCATTAACTAAAATTCTTTCAACATTACCTATTCTTATGAAAATGGAGGAAGAAAATAAATTATCACTAAATCAGACATTTAAAGACCTGATTCCTGCATATGCAAACACCGACCTAAAAAATGTTACAGTATTAAAAGCACTTTCTCATTATGGCAGATTACCCGCATGGATTGCTTTTTATGTGAGTACTCTAGATAAAAATAGAAAGCCTTCAGGGGAATTTTACAGAGATAAACCTATGAATGGTTTTTCTACAAAAGTAACAGATAAACTCTATTTAGCAGATGTTTATAAAGATTCAATTTACAATAGAATAGGAAGACAAGATCTTAAATCTAATAGATATAGGTATAGTGATGTTGGTTATTATGTTTTCCATAAATATATAGAAGATACTTATGGAGAGCCTCAGGATAAATTAGTAGATCGATTTTTTTATAAACCACTTGGAGCAAATAATACGACTTATAATCCACTAGAAAAATTTCAAAAAGATAAGATAGTACCATCTGAAGTGGATAATTACTACCGTTATGAGACTATTCAAGGTTATGTGCATGATATGGGTGCAGCCATGCAAGGTGGAGTAGGTGGACACGCGGGTTTATTTAGTAATGCAAATGACGTGGCAAAAATTATGCAGATGTACCTTCAAGGAGGCACTTATGGTGGAGAACGATTTATAAATTCTAGAACGATAAAAAAATTTAATACCTGCTATTTTTGCAAAGAAGATGTTAGAAGAGGAGTAGGTTTTGATAAACCAGATTTAAAAACAGGAGCTCCAACTTGTGGTTGTGTTTCTCAAAAAAGCTTTGGGCATAGTGGATTTACAGGAACTTATACTTGGGCAGATCCGGATAAGGAATTAATTTACGTTTTTTTATCTAATAGAACATACCCAACAGCGAGTAATACACTTTTAGTTAAATCTGGATTAAGAACAAGAATTCAACAAGCTATTTACGACGCAATAGAAAATTAAATACTAGCTTTGATTGTAATTTAAGTTAGTATTTTTCGACCTAGTAGAAAATTTAAATTAAAACCTTGAAATGAACCTTTTTATAGTTGAGAATATGCTCTAATATAAATAGGTGAATTACATCTGACAATTATAAAAAAAAAATCAACAGATGAAAATTGCTATTGTTTGTTACCCAACTTTTGGCGGAAGTGGTGTTGTTGCTACTGAATTAGGTATTGCTCTTGCGAATAGAGGGCATGAAATACACTTTGTTACTTATAAACAACCTGTTCGTTTAGAGTTATTGAATAATAAGATATTTTTCCATGAAGTTCATGTTCCAGAATATGCGTTATTTCATTATCAGCCTTATGAATTAGCTCTATCAAGTAAATTGGTAGATACCGTTAGGCTCCATGGAATAGATTTGTTACATGTACATTATGCCATTCCACATGCTTATGCGGGCTATATGGCAAAAAAAATGTTGCAGGAAGAAGGTATATTTATTCCTATGATTACCACCTTACACGGAACAGATATTACATTAGTAGGTAAACACCCTTTTTATAAACCCGCAGTAACTTTTAGTATTAATAAATCAGATATTGTTACTTCCGTTTCTCAAAATTTGAAAGAAGCAACCCTAAATTTATTTGATATAGAAAATGATATTGAAGTAATACCTAATTTTATAGATACCTCAAAATTTCGAAATAATTTCACAGATTGCCAACGCGAACTAATGGCTTCTGATAATGAGAAAATTATTACACATATAAGTAATTTCAGAAAGGTAAAACGCATTCCTGATGTTATAAGAATTTTTAATAAAGTTCAAAAAAAAATTCCTGCAAAATTAATAATGGTAGGTGAAGGTCCTGAAAAAGAGAAAGCGGAATTACTTTGTGAAGAATTGGGTATAGTTGATAAAGTTATTTTTTTAGGAAATAGTAATCAGGTTGATAAAATACTTTGTTTTTCTGATTTATTTTTATTGCCTTCTGAAACCGAAAGCTTTGGTCTTGCAGCATTAGAAGCTATGATAAATAAAGTACCTGTGATTTCTAGTAATGCAGGTGGAATTCCAGAAGTTAATATTCAAGGTGTTACAGGTTATTTAAGCGATGTTGGTAACGTATCAGAAATGGCAGAAAATGCGATAAAAATCTTAGAAAACGATTCGGTATTAAATACTTTTAAAGATAATGCTGTAAAAAATGCTTTTAGATTTGATATCAAAAGAATATTACCTTTATACGAAGCAGTTTATGAAAAGGCATTACAGGCAAGATTTAAAAATGTACATTAAGTTCATGAAGTATTTATGTGTTCTCTTATTTTTTATTTCATGCAATGCTCAAAAGACTACTTCTTTAAAAGTTATAAAAAATAAGAGTTCAGAATATAGTCTTGTTTTATTGCTAAGTGATATGTATAGTGGTCAAAATTTACCAGAAATACAAGTCATTAAAGAGCCTGCTACATTACAAAAATTCTTTTCAAAAATAAACAGGACTAGAAAGCCAGGTCTGGCAGTTCCAAAAATAGATTTTGAAAAAGAAATTGTTCTTATTTATTCAGCGGGAGAACAATTAAACGTTATTACTCCCCTAATAGAAATTAAAGAAGAAACTGAGACTCAGATTATACTAAATGTCTTGAATAAAAAAGCATCTTCTTTAAATTCAACACAACAAATTACAACTAGTCCTTTTTGTGTTTATAAGCTGTCTTCTATAGATAAGTCTATTGTTTTTACTAAAATAGATTAGATTTTTATTTACTCATATTACGCTCCATATCGATAATTGTTACTCTTTAAAGTAAATAATTTGTAGCCTTTTTGTTTTGAAATAGTTTTACTGTCATATTTATTAAAATGACCCATGATGCTATTTAAAAAACAATTTATTTTATTATTAACTCTTACCGTAATATCTTCTTTTACTGCTTTTGCTCAAGATAACTTAGAACTTTCTAAAAAGGATTCAACAGTTGTTAGTTCTTGGATTTTAGGAATTGGGATGAATATTGTTTCAGATTCTGGAGATGCTTTCAATAATTTATTTGAAGTTAAAGAAACATGGAATGCAGTACCTTATCCTTCAAGATTAAGTATTGGAAGGTATTTTAAAAGCGGTTTAGGTGTTGAAGTGATTGCGGCTTATAATGTTTATAAAGAAGGTAAAAGAGTGGATAGAGTTAATCTTACTGAAGAAAAAAAATACTATTCTTTTGATACGAGATTAAGTTATGATCTAAATAAAATCATAGGACAAACGGGTTGGTTTGACCCTTATATAGGTATAGGTATAGGTTATTCTCATGCAAATGAAATATCTCGTGGAACTTATAATGGTGTATTAGGCTTTAGAACTTGGTTTTCTGATCGATTTGGATTAGATATAAATTCATCAGGGAAATGGGCAATGGACTCTGAAGCGACAAATCATATTCAGCATGCTGTAGGTGTTATTTATCAATTTGATGTTGAGAAAGATTTAACAAAGAAAGGGAGAGAGAAATTAGCATTGATTGAAGAGTTAGAAAGGGAAAGTGCTAGAGTGAATGATTCTATTGCAAATGCAAAAAAAGAAGAAGAGAGGGCTAAGTTATTAGCCGAACAAATGGCAAGAGAAAAAGAGAATGCGCGTTTGGCACAGTTAGAGAAAGATAAACTAGAGAAAAGGCAAAACTTGCAAAATGAATTGGATGGATTGGGAAATGTATATTTTGACTTAAATTCTTCATATTTAAATAATGATACAAAAAAGACATTAGATAGATTGGTAGAAATTTTAAATGCAAATGAGAGTTTAGTTTTAAAAGTTTCATCATTTACTGATTCTAGAGGAGCTGAAGATTATAATCTGTGGCTTTCAGAACGGAGAGTTAATAGCACTATTGTGTATTTAGTACAAAAGGGAATTGTTAAGGAAAGACTTGAAGCACATGCAAATGGTGAAAGTGGATTACTTAATGAATGTGATGATAATACATATTGCCCTGAAAACAAGCATAAAGTGAACAGAAGATCCGAATTTTCTATTATAAATTTTTAATTTCTATTTTATAAATAAATTTATGATTGTCCGTTTTTAGTCATAATTCTGTGATTGCAGCAATTACGAGCCTATCAAAGAGTTTATCATCAAAATACCTTCTATTAAGTTTATAAACAAACTCATTTAGGTATAGTTGAAGATATTTTCTTTTGATTTTGTGGTAATTCCCTAAGAAATTTCGTTTAGCATTGCTTATTGCAATATGTACCCATTTTAAAGTTTGAGTTGTTGTTTCTTTATTTGATTTCTCTGTTATGTGAATCTCAAAATAGTCAGAAATATCAATATACGATGTGCTTTTATCTGTGAAAAGGATGCTTTTTTCTGAAATGGATCCTTGAATCGTTTCATTGATCTGCCCAGCAGTATGGTCAGTCAAAACCTTAGCTTTAAAATACCTACATTGATTTGATTTCTTACTTGTTTCAATATCCTCTAACGGCGTTGATTCAGCCATAATAGCGGTATTTATTTTGCCCACTGCCCCACGACCTCGAACTCCTTTTTCTTGTTCTATTTCTGAGGATTCTACAGTAAAATAACCTTCGTCAAATTCTATCATGCCCTCTAAAGTATAACGCGCGTCTCTATTCCCCATGGCTTTACGAAGCTTATGCACCATTGCCTAGACTGGCTCGTAACATTTCAGCCCGAGTTGCTTTTGTATTTCTTTACTTGAAAAGCCTTTTTTAGTGGCAGTCATTAAAAACATGGTTTTATACCAGATCAAAAAAGATAAATTAGAATTTTGCATGATATTGCCACTTCGTAATGAAATCCTTTTTCTACATTTTTTACACTCATAGCTCCATACACTTTTTATCCAAAAATGCTCTTTGCATCCGCATTTGCACTGAACTCCAATCTTGTCCCTTTCTTCCTTGAAATGCAGGCGGAAAGCTTCCTCACTCACAAAATTAGCTGTAAAACTGAATATATTCATAACCTGTTTTTTACTAAAATTAATTAAATCTAATTATTAGTAATTACGGATAATCAAAATAAATTAAACGTTTCTGAAACTTTATTTCAGGAACGTTTTGTTTTATAAGTGATTTTTTTGAAGATATTATCTAGATTTTATACTCTGTATTTTTTTTGTTATAACATCTGCTATAATAGTTCTCCCTAAATCATTCCAGTGTTGATCATAAATCAAAGTAGTTGACTTTTTCTCTAACATAAAACTCTTACCATAATCTATATATTTGTAGCCGTTTGAGTCACAAAAATTCAAAAAACTAGTATTAGTAATTCTTGAATCTATTAAAAAAAATGTTTTTTGTTTATCAATTGGATAGGCGTGTAGCAATTTTTTAAAATTTTCTAAAAATTCTGATTTGTCATTTTCTGTGTTTTCAACAACCTCATTTTCTTTATCAATTGCTAATTCTTTAAAAGGTTCAAGAATACCTATAGAAGAACAATAAGAAAGTAATTTTATTTGATCCCTGATTTTAAATAGTGGAGATGATAATAATGAAATTCTGTATCTATCAGGAATATATTTACTGCGGTGTAAGTCTGTTGGGTAATTTAGGTATACAATTATATAGTCTATAAGATCAAACTTTTTAGAATAAGCATTAATTAAATGCAGTTCATTTGCTAGATCATAACCAGCATACCCATATTCATATACTTCAAAATCATTATTTAAATTGGTTTCTATTTTTTTTCCAGTAGATTTATCATAATCTTGATGAAAACCTTCTATAAACGAATCACCTACTAAAGCTATTTCTTTTTTTTTATAGGAAGGATTGAATTCTCTAAATGAATTAAAACCAGAGTTGTTAATTCTAAATTCAGACAAATTTTGATTTCTATTACCTGTTACTGCATAACCGCTTTGATTAGGTATTCTCTTTTCAACACCTAAAGAATCTATATACCTGACAGGATCTTCAGTATATAAATGACAAACTCTGATTATTAGTTCTAGACTAACTACTATGGCTAATATATAAACTGTTAGTTTTAGAAGTAATTTTTTCATTTTTTAAAATTGAAAATAAATGAATGATCTGTCAGCATTATTATTGTAAAATAAGAGGATTGATAGTACAAGACCAACATATACAATAAATCGGATTGTCTTGCTTTTGAAAGGGATAGGCTTTCTCTCGTTGTCTTTTATTATAAACTCATATACAATAAATAGGGCAAGTATGATAAAATAATCTATCATTCTATAACCGTTTGGATGTGAATATGATTGATAATTAAAATCGCTAAACATTCTTTTTATATACTGTATGGCACTAGTGATAGAATTTGATCTAAAAAAAATCCAACTCAATGTAACTAATGAAAATGTAGATATTACTTTAAGAAAAATAAAGGGATTGTTTTTTTTTGTGAAATTTCCTTGACTATTATCTATATATTTTCTGTTGTTTCCTAAAATGAATGAGGGTATAAATATAAGTGCATGAATTCCTCCCCATATGACATAAGTCCAATTGGCTCCATGCCAAAAACCACTTACAATAAAGATTATAAATATGTTTAAAATACTTTTATAGGTGCCTACTCTTGAACCTCCTAGAGGAATATAAATATAATCTCTAAACCAAGTAGATAATGAAATATGCCATTTTCTCCAGAATTCTCCAATATTTTTTGAGAAATAAGGAAATTTGAAGTTACTCATTAATTCTATACCGAATAATTTTGCAGTACCTATTGCTATATCTGAATAGCCACTAAAATCACTATAAATTTGAAAACTAAAAAATAATGTTCCTAATGCTAGAGTAGAAGAAGGAAGTGTACTAAAATTTGTAAAAATATCATCTACAATTGGAGCTAAACTATCGGCTATGACTATCTTTTTAAAAAACCCCCATAGTATTAATTTAAGACCATCAACTATTTGGTTATAATTAAAATGTCTTTTTGAAAGTATTTGCGGTAATAAATTTGAGGCTCTTTCAATAGGGCCAGCGACTAATTGAGGAAAAAAGCTAACATAAGAAGCAAAAGCTATAAAATCACTAGTTGGTGTAATTCTCTTTTTATAAATGTCTATTGAATAAGACATTGTTTGGAAAGTATAAAAAGAAATTCCTACAGGTAATATAATTTTTAAGGCGAATGAATTTTCGAAATGAAGCCCTACTGTATTTCCAAAATCTATAAATGATTCAATAAAAAAATTACAATACTTAAAAAAACATAAAGTACCAATGTTAAAAAATATGCTAATTAAAAGCATTTTTTTTCTAAAAGAATTGTTGTTCGGGTTTTTATAAATTTGAAGTCCAATAATGTAATCTATAAGAGTGCTTATAAAAATTAAGAATAAAAAACGCCAATCCCACCAGCCATAAAAAATATAGCTAGCAATAAGAATAAAAAAATTCTGGTAGGTTAATTTTCTTTTTGAAATTAACCAATATAGTATAAAAACTATAGGCAAGAAAAATAAAAATTCAATTGAATTAAAAAGCATTTAGCCTAATTATTATTAAAATTCAAATATAATTTTTTTCATAAACGATACTGTATAATTTTCAATTCTAGAGTCTCTTTTTTTGATTCAATGAGATATTCATTTGCGTTTTCAATATTTTTATAAATCTTAATATTTTTCATTTCTTCATTGTTTAAATATAAATATTCAAAAACTGGTAATTTTAATTGAATATATTTATCATCATATATGTCTATTTCTTGAAAATTAGTATATGTAATTTCGTAATTGTAATTCTGAATTTTAAATTGTTGACTAACAGGATTGTTTTCTTTTTTATGAAGAAGAAATTTCATTTTGTGAAATAGTGTATTAATATTTTTTTCTCTTAGATAATTTTTGAATCTGTAGAAATTATATATACTATATGCTAATAAGCTTGCTAAAATCGATTTGGCATCGTAAATTATATGGTATTCAAACTTATATTCTGTGGTACACCATCTTCTTTTATAATCAAAATCCCCCTTTGAGAAATCAAAATAAGCAAAATCATTTTCTAAGCACCATTCTATTTGTTTCATTATTGTTATAGACCCTATATGAAATTTTGAATAATCTATATCAAAAACAGTAATAGCATCAAACAGGAGTTCTTTTGATATGAAATTTAATGTAATTGCTATTGGGGTATTATGGTCATAAATAACAAAAAGCGATGCCTGTTTATCTAAAATTAATGGGAATGTTACCTCTTTATAAAATTCCCACTCTATTGGATCCAGATTGTTATTTGTTATTTGTTTATCTTCAAAACGTTTAGTCAGTAGTGAATGAAATTTTTCAAATAATAATAAATAATGATCTTTTGAAATAGAACCATAATATACTTCATATTTAATGTCAAAAGAGTTTTCTAATCTTTTTTTATATTTATTGAGTTTATAGCGACTGCTTTTGCTAAAAGTAGCAGACATGTATTCATTTAAAGATTTAAACTTTTCTAAATTTATTAAAAACCCAGGATATTGTTTACTTTTCAGAAACTTTATAGTGCTTTTTGAATTAATTTCTTGAGTAATATAGGTCGGGAAATCATATATCAAAAGAACTTTTCTCTTTAGTTCATTTGAGTTGATGTTATTTAAAATGTAATTAATTCCCTTTGTATTTGTTTTGCCAATGTTTATATATAATGGTAGGTATGTAGGTTTAATGAAACTAAGCAATTCAACACTCTTAAAAGTGACCCTCTTTTTTTTAGCCGTAAAGTGTTTAATCCATACAGCAATAAATTTGTCTGATAGAAACGGATTGTTGTTAATTATCATGCTATAGCATTAATTATTAAATCGATAAGATGGAAAAAAATGAGATGATTGTTTAGAATCATTTATAGGGTTTAATTTAACTAAGTCGTTATAAACATTTTCATTAACAATGTATTTCCAGAGTTTAAAAGGTTTAAATGATTTAGAAAAATTTGCTTTAAATTGGAATAGTGTGTCTTCATCACCTCCTAAACCACCGCCAAGATTAAAAAATGAATAATTTTCATTAGAGGCCATTATTCGCATCTCGTCAATTAAAAGTCGTATCGGATAAAAATCTAAATAATTTTCATCTGAACCAGATAAATGATATTGTATTATTTTGTTTTTTTTAGTAAACATTGCTCCACCAATAATTTTCTTAGTTTTATTATGTACACATAAAAGAAGTTCGGTTTCAAAATCATTGTTATTTAATAGGTTAAAAAAATATTCTTCAGAAAAAAAGTATTTTTTTTTTGCATTAACTCTTGTCATATTTTTATAATATAAATTGATAAAAGTTAGTACATCATTTTTGCTTTTAGAGTTTAAAACACTACAATTTCTTCTAGCTTTGTTTATATATGTTTTGAGTCTTTTATTATAATTTTTTAATTGTGAATCAAGGTCTGAGGTTATATCTATATTGACTATTTTACCAGATGTTTCTATTTTTCCTAATTTACCCAAGCATTTTTCTTGAAAGGGAATAAATGGATTTAATCTTGAAAAAACGGAAACAATTTTTTGTTCTAAGAAAAAATGGTATAATTCTTCATTATAGGTAGTAAAATCAAAGTTATTGTCAATATTAATAGTAATTGGACCAGAGTAACCATAAACAGATGTAGCATCAATATAATCAGAATTTTCTATTGATCTTAAAAGTAATGGGAGACCAATTATTTTATTTTCTTCAGTATATTTTATTAAAATAGGAATATCTTTAATAGACTTAGAAATTTGATGGTATGAAAATGAGTGGTAAAAATCTGAATCCTCTGTAGAATTAATTAGATTATTCCACTCTTCTTTATCTTTGATTATTTCAATCATTGAAAATTTGATATTGATTTTTTATAAATTTTTAATTTAAATCTATCACTCATATTTTTTAAATTCTTTATTCTTTAATTCATATTAAATCAAATAATAATTCTATTATAATTTTGATTTACAGTTAATTTAAAGTATAAAACTACTCGTGAATATGACTTTTAATAGAATAAATTAAGTATGTAAAATTGAAGAATTTTAGATAGTACGAAATTACTAATTTAATAGAATAAGAGAAAAGCAATGAGTTAAATAACTCATAATATTTTTAAAAAATAAAAAATGCTTTTTTAAAGTTACACTTAACCAAGTAAAAGCTTTTAGTCTTTAAAGAAAAAATATGAAAAGGAGTTTTTTTTAAATCCTAACTTTACGAGTAGAAATTTATGTGCAGTTTCTTCAAAATTTATAAGTATAATTTACTTGTTTTAAGAATCTTATGTGGTATTTCAAAGTTTTTTTATGCCGTTAAAAGAATATAGTTCTTCGTTAAACTACACTTAATTAATTTTGATAGTAATAATGTAGAATTACAACAACCAAAAATTTAATATAAAACACTTTTTATGAAAAAAAGATTACTTTTCTGTATTGCTTTTTTAGCAGTTATTATAGTAAAATCTCAAGAATTATATACAGTAGCAAATGCAGCTTCTATTGCGAATGAAGCGAACACTACTACTGGATGGTCTGGTTTAGCAACTATGTCATCTACATCAACAGATGTTCAACTAGGAAATTTTTCAATAATGGGTGTTTCTACTGATAATAATGGTAGAGTTTTAGAATATACATTTAATGCAGTTGCTGGAACGCAATATACAATTAGAATTTGGGCTAAAGCAGCTACTGGAAACACTTCAGCGGCTTTTGCCGATTGGAAAGGTGTTTCTGGTTTTTCAACAACACCAATATCACAAGCAGGTTGGGCAGAATATGTTTTTAATGTTACGGCAACAAATACAACTCCTATCTTAAAAGCATGGACAAGTAGTGTTTCTTTTAGAAATGTTCCAGGAAATACTATTTTTTTAGATAATATATCAATATTGCCAGCAGGAGCAGTTACTGATACACAGGCTCCAACAGCAGTTACGGGTTTATCTTCTTCTAATATAACAGCAACAAGTGCAAGTTTATCTTGGACAGCTTCTACAGATAATGTTGGAGTTACAAATTATCAAGTTTTTCGTAATGGAGTTAGTGTTGGAACTACAGGAGGAGCCACTTCTTTTAATGCTACGGGTTTAACACCAAGTACTTCTTATGCCTTTACAGTATTTGCAAGTGATGCTGCGGGCAATATTTCAGCAGTAAGTAATACTGCAAATGTTCAAACTACAGCAGCTGCCGATACTCAAGCTCCAACAGCAGTTACAGGTTTAGCAGCATCAAATATAACAGCAACAAGTGCAAATTTATCTTGGACAGCTTCTACAGATAATGTTGGAGTAACTAATTATGAAGTTTTTAGAGGAGGGGTTAGTGTTGGAAGTACAGGAGGAGTTACTAATTTTAATGCTACAGGTTTAACACCAAGTACTTCTTATGCTTTTACCGTATTTGCAAGAGATGCGGCAGGTAATACATCAACAGTAAGTAATACCGCTAATGTTCAAACTACTGCGTCAGCGGATACACAAGCTCCAACAGCAGTTACAGGTTTAGCAGCATCAAATATAACAGGAACAAGTGCAAATTTATCTTGGACAGCTTCTACAGATAATGTTGGAGTAACTAATTATGAGGTTTTTAGAGGAGGAGTTAGTGTTGGTGCTACAGGAGGAACAACTTCATATAGTGCAACAGGCTTAACGCCAAGTACTTCTTATACTTTTACAGTATTTGCAAGAGATGCGGCAGGTAATACATCAACAGTGAGTAATACCGCTAATGTACTTACTTCTAGTGGTGGTGGAGAAATAAATTATTCATCAACAAATGCAAATTTACCTACAATTGATTGGCAAGGGAGAGACCTATATGCAACTCAAAATGTTGGAATAGGTACAACAAATACCCAAGGATATAGATTGGCTGTTGCAGGAAATGTAGTAGCTGAAGAAATTAAAGTTGCTTTACAAGTAAACTGGCCAGATTTTGTTTTTGAAAATGATTATACATTGCCTACTTTAAAAGAAGTTGAAGAGCATATTATTAAAAATGGATATTTAATAAATATGCCAAGTGCTTCAACAGTAAAAGAGAATGGTATTAAGCTAGGGGAAATGAATGCTATGTTGTTGCAAAAAATAGAAGAACTTACCTTGTATACCATTGCTCAAGAAAAGAAAATAAAACTTTTAGAAATAGAAAATAATAAGATAGAAGAATTATCTAAAAGGTTGTTAGATTTAGAACAAGCTCTTAAAAGTACTAAGGAATAGATGAGTTTTTCTAATAAATTTTTTATGAAACGAATATATATACTATATGTCTTCTTGATTTTTTTCTCTTATAGCAGTAGCACTTTTGCTCAAAGTATAAGAAAAAATTATCAAGAGATGACAGCATATGAAAGGACTGAACTTGTAAATGCTTTCTATTCTATTAGAAGTGGTGCCGATTTATTTAATGATATAGCCACCTTTCATATGAATTTTTTCAATTTTGATAATACTTCAGATCCTACTAGATTAGATTTACACTTTAATCTACCTGATGAAGCTGAAAGAGATATCTTTTTAGCTTGGCATAGGAGAGTTTTATTTGAATTAGAACAAGCAGTACAAGATTATAATCCTAAAATAAGTTTGGCTTTTTGGTATTCTCCAACAGATCAATCTACAACTTCAGCCCTATGGGATCAAGACTTTTTAGGTAGTTTTAATACAAATTGGAACTTGAATAGAAATTTGGGGGGTGATGGCCCTTTACCAACGACTGCAAATCTTACTACGTTGTATAACATGACAGATTTTTTGTTGTTTGAAAATGAACTAGAGAGAAGGCCAGTTCATAGGGGTGCACACGTTTGGACGGGTGGAGCAATGCCAACCCCCTTGTCACCAAGAGATCCTGTGTTTTTTTTACATCATGCATTTGTTGATTTTGTTTGGAATAACTGGGAAGAACAGCACCATAGCTCATCTTACATTAGAACTTCAATGATAAGATATGATGGTACTTATTCATTTAATGGTGTAACATTACCTTCTGTAAACCCTAATGATATTATTGACACTAGGTCTTTAGGTGTTTTTTATGGAAATAATGGTTTTGCAAAATTAGATAATTATATTGTTAGCAATACCTATAATCCGCAAGAAGTATTTTATTACCAATATACTATAGAAGCTGGGGATGGGTTTATAGTTCCAACCGGTACTAATTGTAATATTGAATCTGTAAATGAAATTAATTTAACGCCAGGTTTTGAAGCACATAGCGGAGCAAATTTTATTGCTTCTATTGATAATGGTACACTTTCAAGTAAATCTTCTAAACCTGTACGACTAAATAAACCATATGATCACATTACTGGGGTGCAAGAAATTGTTTGGGAAGAAGATAATAAAGATGATACACCAGTAATACTATCAACTTATCCTAACCCTTTTACCGAAAAAATTACAATTAATTTTAATAAAAAAACTGATTGTAATGTGGAAGTATATAATATGATGGGAATGTTAATTAGAGAAGAAGCATTTCAAAATACAGACAACGTAACTATTAATAATTTATATGGTTTATCATCTGGATTTTATGTAATAAAGATTGTAGACGGTAATGGAGATATTATAATTGCAAAAAGAGTTGTTAAATTATAAGAAGTAAAACGTATACATAAATATAATTTTATAAAAAGGTAGTTTCGAAAAATAACAAATCGAAACTACCTTTTTTTGTAAATAAAATATCCTGTTTTAGGCTTACTTTTTTTTATGGTGATCCATATCCATTGTTTTAGAATCACGATATTTACAACAAGGAGGTAAGTTGTCATAAATAGTTGTATCTGCAATTAAAGAGTCTATATCATGCCCCACTTTTACAATTGCTTTTTGAACTTTTTCTATACTACATGTATTTTCATCAAAGACCATGTTGAACTCCTTAGAAGTAGGACTCCAATTAGCATATTTCACACCTTTAACTTTAAGAGCTGCTTTTTCTATTCGAGATTTGCACATACCACAATTTCCCTTTACTGAAAAGGATGCATTCTTATTTTTATCTTGAGCACTCAAGCTTAAAATAGTAAAGACACATGTAATTAAAAATATTTTAGTTTTCATTTTTTTTAATTTAATTTATAACGAATTCCTAAATAATATATTTCACCAAGTACTGGGGCGAATGTAATTGTACTATCAAAATAAGAACCAAATGGGTCATTTGCTGAAATTATTGGTTGTTTTTGAATTAAATTGGCAATATTCTCACCTCCAAGGTACGCTTCAAATTTAGTACTAAATACTCTTGTTAATTGGGTATTTATAATCGTATAAGGTTTTGAAAATTCATCTAATTGGTATGGAGTTGGATTTGTAGTGGTATTTGGTAATCTTTGTTTTCCTTGCTTATTAAATGTCAGATCCATTCGCCATTGTCTTCCCTCGTACTTTATAGGAGTTTCATAATTCAGATTAATAAAAAATCTATTTTTTGGTTGTAATGGTTTCTGTAGTGTTGCACTATCATAATCTATTTTAACATCGTAATTTTTATATGTTGCTCTAATGTCAAAATTTTGAAGAATTTCATAGTTTAAATCTATTTGTAAACTATTAGAATAACTTTTTCCATCAAGATTATAAAATGAAATTTCTTGTGGATTTTCCCAATCTACAATTACTTGATGCGTAAAATTTATATGATAGAAATCTATTGAAAAATCCAATAATCTATTAAATAGATATGCTTTTTGAGTAAAACTTACTCCAGTATTCCATGCTATTTCTGGTTTAAGTGAATATATTTTTCCCATATTAGCCATAATATTTATGCTTCTTTGAGATGCAAATAATTGCTGATTTTCCGCAAAAATATTCGCAGCTCTTTTCCCTCTTCCAATATTCATTCTTAAACTTGCTTTATCCCATAAAGAATACCTTACATGTAATCGAGGTGTTATAAAAGTTTCTAATCTATTAGAATGATCGACTCGTATTCCAGCAACCAAGCTTAATTTTTCTAAACTATCATAGGTATACTCTAAAAATGTTCCAACAGAATTGTCTATTCTATTATATGAGTCTGTATTTACAAGTTCATCAAAATTGTCATAAGTAAAGCTTATTCCTGTTTTGAATTTATGCTGAGTATTGCCAATAATACTATTGAAAATTATATTTGAATAAAAAGATTCATGATCAATATTATAAATTTTATTTCCATAATATGAGTTCTGGTTGTGATTACTATAAGCAGTTTGGTATCCAAAACTTTGATAAGGTAGTTTTGGGAAAACATATCCTAATTTTGCGGAGATATCAAACCTTTCTGTATTAATTTCACTACCCCATACAGTATTAGAAAATTTATCATCTTCTGAATTAAAGTTTATTTGCCCAGTTTGCTTTTCATCGGTCAAATATTGTAGATTAAGATAGCTTACCCAACCTTTTTCAAGATTTGCATATTGCCATCTATTCATTAAATTTAATTGTTTTGAAATCGGAGTGTCTAAAAAATTATCTTTATTACGATCTATTTTTCCATCCCGTAAATTTGAATGTACATATAACCCTGTTGCAATTTTATCATTAATTTTTTGATTGTACCTAGTATTGAATTCATAACGTTCATAGTTGTTGCCATAAATATTTAGAAAGAATTTCTTATCAGTTAATGGTTTAACTAATTCTGTGTTTATTTGACCCGAAATACTTTCAAAACCATTTAAAACACTACCAGAGCCTTTTGTTATTTGTATGCTTTCAATCCATGATCCAGGTATAAATGAGAGTCCATAAACTTGGGAAGCCCCTCTGATAGAAGGCATATTTTCTTGAGTAAATAGGAGGTAAGGGCTATTTATTCCTAACATTTGAACCTGCTTAGCGCCACTTACAGCATCTGATATATTTACGTCTATTGAGGGGTTTGTTTCAAAACTTTCAGATAAATTGCAACATGCCGCTTTCAACATTTCTCTACTATCAACATTCACAACATTTTGTGCACTAAATAAAGATTTTTGAATAGAATTTACTTTGTTTTTAATTACAACCTCTTCAAGTTCCATTTCTCGATGGAGTAATATTTTCCCAAGGTTTGGTCTATTTGCTATAATTGTATCGGTAATAAATCCAATGTAACTAAATACTAATTTTTGGTGATCTTTACTATAAGGTATTTTAAAATCACCATTTAAATCGCTGGTGGTCCCAATAGTGCTATTTAGCCATCTGATATTTACATCAGCTAAAGTAATTTGCTCTCCTTTTTCTGAAAGTTCTACAACAGTGCCATTAATTTGTAATTGGCAGAAAATTAATTGATTGCAAAATAAAATAAAAACCAGAAAAAAAAATCTCATAGGATATTTAATAAGTAAATAGCAGCAAATTATATTTATATTATTGGAATAAATTAAATGAATTAGCAAAATCGTATATAAATTTATAATAAAATTCAGTATTTAGTTTAATGTATTCTTTTATTCTTTTAAGTGATGTATTTTATAGACTATTTAAGCTTTTCATCCCTTAAATTTTCAATTAGATATTAATATATGGTACTTTTAAATTTAAATTATTAGTGAAATGAAGTTGTATATAAAACTAGTATTAATTTCTATGATATTAGTCTCTTGTATTGCTCATAAAAGTTCATCAAATATTCAAAAAATAAACTACAGAATAATTAATGGTACAGCTATTAATTTTACAGATGTTTCATTATTTTCTGATAGGTTAGGAAATTTAAATGCTTATGATACGATAGGGTTTAATACTGTTTTTTATAATTCATTAAAACACGATCCCTTATTATATTGTAAATATGAAAACACTAATTACGGAAGATATTTGATGCTGCCTAATAAGCAAAATGCAAAAGTTACTTATATAATTGATAGTATACAAAACAAAATAGTTTACATAGGAACAATAATAGAATAAATTTTGTGCTTCCCCCCAGCAGTTTTTTTTGATTTTATAATTTATATGATTTAAAGAATAGTATGTTAGAAAATTTACGAAGACATCTTTTTTGGGTGTTAGACTTTTTTAAGGGAGGGAAAGTTAATTCTAATTATAAAGATGTAAAAAAGATTAATGAAAATTCTACTCTTTCACAAATATTAGATTCCAATAAAGATAAATTGGATCTTTTGTTGAAACATATTGTTTCAACAGTACCTTTTTATAGTTCATATGATATAAATAATGAAAAATTAACTTCATTCCCAGTTGTTAATAAATTAATCATTAGAGAAAATTTTGAAAATTTTAAGAGTATAAATTTTTTAAATAGCCATAATCATATGGTAACAACTAGTGGTTCAACTGGTCAACCTTTTAAAATTTATCATGACCTAAATAAAAGAAACCGAAATACAGCAGATACTATTTATTTTGGACAGAAAGCTGGATTTAAAATAGGGAATAGATTATTTTATTTAAGATTATGGGATAAGCAATACAAGAAAAACGAATTGCTGTCCTGGTTTCAAAATATAGCCATGTATTCTGTAGATGATATGGATGATAATAGGATAAAAAAGTTAATTGATGAGCTGAAAAATAATGGTAAGGGTAAAGGTATATTAGGGTATTCTTCAGCATTACAAACTTTATGCAAATATTTAGATAGAATTGAGCATAAACCAATTCATGGGAAGTGTTCTTCAGTCATAGCAATTGCGGAAACTTTAAATGAATATGTAAAAGAAAGATTTAATTATTATTTTGGAATTGAAGCTGTATCTAGATATTCAAATAGCGAAAATGGTATTATAGCGCAACAGGCTTTAAATTCTAAAACAGGACATTTTAAAATTAATTGGGCTAGCTACCATATAGAAATTCTTGATTTAAATAAAGATATTCCAGTTCCATTAGGAACATTAGGTAGAATTGTAATTACAGATTTGTATAATTACGCTATGCCAATGGTTCGTTATGATACTGGAGATGTTGGGATTATTAAAAATGTAGAAGGGGAGCTTGTATTTACCAAAATTGATGGTAGAAAAATGGATATGTTTACAAATACAAAAGGAGAATTTCTTTCATCACATATAATACACAAAATTTTACAGTATAGAAATATAGATCAATTTCAATTCATTCAAGAAGAGAGAGCAAATTATACCATAAAACTTAAATTATTAGAAAACTTTAATTTTGAGGATGAAGAAAAAATCATAAAAGAATATGAGGCTTATTTTGGTGATGGTTCTAGTGTTAATGTAGTGTATGTAGATCATATTCCTGCACTTAAATCAGGGAAGAGAAAATTAGTGGTGAATAATGTTTTAATGTAGGACATATGAGTTTTAATAATATCTTAAATTAATGAAAAAAATTCTTGTATTTGGGGCATCAGGGCATGCAAAAGTTGTTATAGATATTATTGAAAGGCAAAATGAGTACACTATATTTGGTCTTATAGATTCATTTAAACTAATTGAATCTGAATTGTATGATTATAAAGTATTGGGTACAGAATATGAAATAGCAAGTATTGTAGAAGAGAATGATATATATGGATGTATTGTAGCCATTGGAGATAATTATACAAGAAAAATTATTGCCGATAAATTAGAAGCGTTATGTCCCAAAATAGTTTTTATTAACGCAATACACCCTAATGCTTATATAGGCAAGAATGTAATATTAGGAAGAGGAAATGTAATTATGCCAGGAGTAATTGTTAATAGCGATACTTCAATTGGAGATTTCTGCATTATAAATACAAATGCAAGTGTTGGTCATGATTCAGATTTAAAAAATTTCACAAGCATTTCTCCAGGAGTTAAAGTAGGAGGGAACTTAAGCCTAGGTTTTTGTAGTAGCATATCAATAGGAGCCATTATCTTAGAAAATATTTCGATTGGAATCTATACGATAATTGGAGCTGGTTCAGTAGTAACAAAAAATATACCTAGCTTTGTTATAGCTTACGGTAATCCAGCTAAAATAATTAGAGATCGAAAAGAAAATGAAAAATATTTATTTTCTAAAAAAGAAAGAAAGAATCAAAGATCAATTAAATAATAACTAATTAAATTTAATCTAGCGATATTTTTTTTGCAGGTATACCACTTGCAATAATATCTGATCCAATATCTCTAGTTACTAGAGAGCCATATTTAATAGTTGTTCTTGCTCCAATAGATATATTTTCTAAAATACAAACGCCCAACTCTAATTCGCTTTCTTCTCCTAATTGTAGATTACCCCCTAAAATTACACCAGAACAAATATTGGAATAATTATTTATAATAGAATCGTGATCTACAGAAGTATTTGTATTTATTATACAAAAATCTTTTACAACACTATAGGTGTTAATAATAACCTCTGGCATAATTATAGACCCTATACCTATTTTAGTATTTTTTCCAATTACACATGTTGGATGAACAAATGTTATAAAATTAAAGCTTGGAAGTTTATTTAAGATATACTGTGCTGTTACTTTTCTTTTTGCAATATCGTGTATAGCAATTACACCGTTAGAGATTTTATTGTCAATTATAAATTTTATTAAAAGATCAATGTAATTAGTAGAAGTTGTATCACCATTAAAATCTAAATAATATTCAAGCTTATTGTAGTCCATTAAAATAGTAGTATCCATGATACTTTCATAGATATTCTTATTAATACTTATATCATGTATTACAATAAGTTTTACCATGTAATATGATTTTCTTTTTTATAAGAAGGCATTAGTCATTTCCTTTAAAAGCGGGCATATTCATATTTTCTGAGCTGTTTACACCATCTTTAAGAATTACTTTTTTCATCGTTTTAATCAAAATTTTCAAATCCAAATAAAAAGAAATATTATCAACATACCATACATCAAGTTCAAATTTTTTATCCCAGCTTATTGCATTTCTACCATTTACTTGAGCCCAGCCTGTAACACCAGGCTTTAATTCATGTCGTCTTTTTTGAAAATCAGAATATAAAGGCAGGTATTCAGGTAACAATGGTCTTGGACCAATAATACTCATATCTCCCTTTACTACATTCAAAAGTTGAGGTATTTCATCTAATGAGTATTTTCGTAAAAAAAGGCCTGTTTTTGTAACTCTGTCTTCATAAGGTAAAAATTCGCCATAAATATCTTTCTTATCATTCATAGTTTTTAACTTAATCACTTTAAATATTGAACCTTTTAATCCAGGTCTTTTTTGATAGAAAAATGGTTTTCCATCATTTGAAATGTATAAGATTAAAATTAAGACTAATAATAATGGAGAAATAATTAAAAGACCAATTATTGATATGATGAGGTCTAATATTCTTTTTAAATATTTTGAATACATAACTATGATTTATATAACCTTAAATTTTTAATGAATGAACAACATCAACAAATTCTTTGCATAGTATTGATTTATCATATTTTGTTTCGGCTAATGTTCTAGAGTTTTCACCCATTTGTTTGCATAGTGCATGATTATTTTTAAGCTGAAGAATTGCATTTGCTAGTTCTTGCGGATTTTCAGGATTAACATAAAGACCACAATTATACTGTTCTACTAAATCTTTAGTCCAACCGTTAGAGTTCACTATCAAAGCTTTTCCTGCAGAGAGCGAATCAAATAATTTATTCGGAGAATTTGTAGTTAAGATGGGTAAATTAGAAAAGGTTACTAATGATACATCACACAGATTAGCAATAGCAGATAATTTTTTCATAGGTACTTTACCATAAAAATGAATAAAATCTAGTTCCTCATTTACACATTTTTCTTTTAAAATAGGTTCAATTGCTCCACCACCTAAGAAAACAAATTCAATATCTTTTTCATTTTTTAGATATTTTGCGGCATCTAGTATATATTCCATACCATTAGCTAAGCCCATTGTTCCAAAATAAATTACCTTAAAAGTATCTGGACGTAATTTTAATTCTTCAATTAGTGAAATGTCTTTTTCTCTAGGCCAAAATTCATCTTTTTTTGACATATTAGGAATCGTGGATATTTTTTCTTTTGGAGTTCCGGCAGCGGCAACACCATCATACATTCCTGGAGATAAAGCTACTACATGTTTTGCATTTTTATATATAGTTTTTTCGAACCAATATAAAAATTTAATAATATATTTATTTTTAACCCCTCCCATTTGTACAGGAACTTCTGGCCATAAATCACGAACTTCAAAAATATAGGGCAATTTTCTTAACTTTTTGCCTATTAAAGCAGGAAAGCCAACTGTTAATGGAGTTGAGGTTGCTATTGCTAGGTCATGCTTTTCAGCTGTTAAAACATACCAACCTGTATGGACCATAAATTTTATAAATGCTATTAACCTTTGAAAAATACTCATTTTATTACTGTATGGTATTTTTAAGTAAATAACTTTTATGCCATCAATAACTGTCTCTTTTGGCTTACTATCATCTTTTCTAGTGGTCACCATAGTTACTTCATGACCATTTTTAACCAATTCTTTGCTAATCCAATAACTACGTGTACCTCCTGGTTCTTGAGGAGTTACAAAATATTGATGTATATATAATATTTTCATATAAAAACAAAAGTATGTGTTTTTTAGTCTACTTGTAATGAAATTTAAGTTTAGTAACTATTTATTAAAACCTCGTTTTCATATATATTTTAGGAAATAGTACTTTAAACCAACCCATGATGTAGAAGATAGGAAGTCGGTATGGGAAAAATTTCTTCATGAATAACAATCTTGATTTAAAGGCAATACCAGTAGGTTTATAAAGATGGTCTATCCTTTCTTTGAATGTTTTCAAATGAAAATTATGGTACAACCCTTTATTGTCTCTTTCGCATAAACCACAATAATTTGCTGCTACTAAAACAGGAATGTTTTTCTTTTTGCATTTCAAAGTGTAATCATAGTCTGCAATACCGTGTTCGTAGCCTTCTGAAAGTATCCCCACTTTTTCAACAACCGATGCGTCAACATACATAATGTTTGCATTTCCAAGATCACATTCTTGAAAAGAGCCATTAGGAGTCAAAATTTTAAACTTATATAAGAACCTATTTAATAATAAACCTCCACCATATGATAGTTTTTCGCTTTTTGGGTCTTTTGTAGATCCAATATAAACGCCAGCAACTCCAAAAGTAGTTAGAGCATATTCATGTGTTTTGTATAAATCATTAAAAACCGTGTCAAGTAAATATGTGTCATCATTTAGCAGTAGATAACCATCATGGTTGCCTTTCAATGCTGCTTTCCATGAATTAATCATACCACCGGCCCAAAATAAGTTTCCATTTCCTTGTAATAAAATTGCTTCAGGAAAATGCACCTTGACAGCGTCACCAGTGCCATCAGTGGATCCATCATCTGTAAGATAAATAGTTGCTTTTAATGGTTTTGAATAAGATTCAATAGCAGTTTTTAGAGCATTAAGTGCTACAATAGTTTTTTCTTTTCGATTGTGGCATGTAAGTAGAATAGCAATATCTTCCATAGTTTACTATAAGATCGATTATGTTTTAGTCATAAACGAATGCAAAGGTATAAAAGTGTACAAAATTAGGGATTAATAAATAGGGTAAAATAAAAACTCGATAAAGTACACTATTTAAAGCTTAAGCAGTGATTTAGATATTAAAATATCTCAGCGGTGTTTTTATTAAAACTGTGTTAAAGTCAAAAAAAGAAAGATCTATAAAAATCTAAATACAAATTTCAAACGTAATTGGGTAGTATTCAGAGTGAATATTCGATAAAATGTTAGTAATTATGTTGAAAAGTATAAAAAATATGTATTTGAACGATAATATAAAAAAAGACCTTTGTATTTCATCGAAAAAATATGCTTTTAAACCGATTAATGTTTTTAACAACCTATTTTAGCGAAAACAAAATAATAAAACAAAATATAAAAATTTCCCCCAAAATTTTTAAACCTACATTGTTATGAACCTTATACAAAAAACACTTCGCCCCAAGATGCTTGTATTGCTTTTGTCTTTTATGACATTTTTATCTTGCTCTAAAGATAATGATCTTTTTTTAGATGCTGTTATAGAACCTGAAAATCCTACTACAGTTACACCTACTCCGGCAGATTCTACAAACACCGAAACACCACCAGAAGAGAACCCAGTAGAAGTTGATCCAATTGGTACTCCAGGAGATAATACAATAAACATCGACTTTAATTTTGAAGCAGGTAATAATATACCTTTAATTCCGGCTAACCCAAACCGTACTATTTTTATAGCGGTTAATGGTAAAGCTAGTAATTCTGGATTAACTCAAGATAGTCCTAAAGATATTGCAAGTGCTTTTGATAAAAGTTTTGTGCAAGCTGGAGATTTATTTTATATAAAAGCTGGGAATTATAAATTTGACTTTAACCCTTCAAATGGAAGACAATTTGATTTATCTAATTTACCAGGTTCGGCAAGCCGACCAATATATTGGGTTGGGTATAAAAATAATCCAGGAGATATAAATGCAAGTGAGTTTTCTACAGTTAGTTGGGATGATTATAAATCTGGATCTAAAGCTGCTGATGGTACACATAGTTTAGATTCTAGTGTAATGCCTACTTTTTCTGGGAATAATTCAAAAGCACCACAATATATTGAAAATGAAAGCCTTTTTTGGCAAGATGGAGGAGAACAAGGCTTTGTATTTAGAAATATTCAAATTCAATATTTTAGATATGGTTTTGAATTTAAAAATATATCTAGTTCAGTATTTGAGAATGTAGTCATTGCAAATCTTGGTAATTTTGAACCAATTGCTGGTCAAGGAGGTATTAACCAAGACTTAATTGGAAAAGGATTTTCATTAACACAAAGATCTGATAGAAACGTTGTTAAAAATTGTGCAACCTATAATATGGCTATGACAGGTTTTTCAATGGGAGAAGGACAACATAGTTTGGTAGAGTATTCTGAAGCTACAAGTGATATTGATAATGGAAATCCACAAGATTATTATTTTCATACTATAGGAAAATACAATTTGTTTTCTCATCTACGTGCTAATAGATTGATAAGTAGTAATCATAGCGGACATGGTATCTGTTTTAATCAGCTAGCAGATAATAATGTAATGGAAAGTAGTACTGTTTATGGTACTAGCATTCATTTTGACGGAGCTGTTAATTGTTATGCAAAGGATATTGAAATAATTGGTGATAATAGTTACGGATTATATAAAGGTGGAGGAATTGCTATAATGGATGGTGCTGAAAATAATTTAATTGAAAATGTTACTTCAATTTATGGAGAATCTGGAGTGAGTTTTTCTGATAGCGGTAAAAATAGTTATGCGGAGCATGCAGGAAAAAATAATACGTTTAGAAACCTGACTGTTTCTAATAAATCTTTAGCAATGATTGATTTGAACTGGTGGAATGAAAAAGATGATTTATCAGAAAATAATGCATTTGAGAATTGTAAATTTTCAGACGCTCCTTATCTTTTTGTAATTTCCAGATCAAATAGTAATTTTAGTTTTGATAACTGCGAGTTTGTTGATGTTAATAAATTACAACAAACGAGTTATAAAAATTCTGGAAATTTTGTTTTAAATGCGAATACAAAGTTTACTAACTCAAAATTCTCGAATAGTGAAATACCTAATAAACTAGATTTTATAATATCTAATCTTTTAGGGAATTAAAATTTATAATTTTTATTTAACGAAAAGGCAATAATTTATTTATTGCCTTTTTTTTATTTTATACTTTATTTATAAATAAATATTAGAAATTAGCGTTACAGTAAAAATTCCAAAACAGATTTATGAAAGTATTACATCTTAATTCCTATTATATTGATAATCATTTGTACTCTCAATTGTTTAATATATTAGAAACTGATATAGAACAACGTGTATTCATACCTATTAAATTTGATAGAAAACCTGAAAATGTAATTCCCTTTAAGCAAACCGAACTTATTTTTGAGCAAGTTATACAGCCCGTACATAAATATGATTATTTTGGTAAAATTAGAAAAATAACGAATCGTGCTATTCAAAAAAAAGTAAATGAAGGTGTTGATTTTGTTCATGCTCACAATTTGTTTACTGATGGAGCAGTAGCTTATGAGCTGAAAAAAAAATTCGGATTAAAGTATATTGTGGCAGTACGTACAACAGATATTGGTTTGCAATATAAGTATATGTACCATAGGCGTTTTAAAATACAAAAAGTACTTTTGGCTGCAGAGCATATTATTTTTATATCTCCTACATATAGAGATAAGCTTTTGAGCATGATGTCTGAAAATTTTATAAAAAAAATAGAAAATAAAATAAAAATTATTCCCAACGGCATTAATACAGTTTGGTTAGAAGAAAAGAAAGAACCTACTGGTAAACCTTTAAAAGATAAAGTAAATTTATTGTATGTTGGTCAAATTATGGCTCGTAAAAATTTAGATACCGTCATAAATGCGATAGCTATATTAAACCAAAAAGGTAATAAAGATTACCATCTTACCATAATTGGTGGTGCAAATACGTATGAGCAAACCTATTTTGATAATTTTTTGCTAAGTATTCAAGATAAAAAGGAGATTACTTATTTAGGAAAAATCAATGACAAATATGCACTTTTAGAAGAGTACCGTAAGAGTGATATTTTTGTTATGCCATCAAAAGCTGAACTTTTTGGATTGGTTTATATTGAAGCTTTATCTCAAGGTAAGCCTATTTTATATTCAAAAGGAGAGGGGATTAATGGGTATTTAGAAGATAAGCATGCAGGTATTGCGGTAAACCCTAATAATACCGATGAAATTGCGGATGGTATCGAAAATATTGCAAAAAACTACGAGACTTATACTAGTTTTACTGAAATTATAGCTCCATTTAATTGGGCAAGTATTACTACAACTTACAAACAAATGTACGCTGAATAATGAATATACTAGAAAAACTAGTTTACGATGCTGTAAAAAGCAATCCTAATATTAAAATAAAACTTCGTAATATATATCAATCCTTTTTTGATTTACTGCCCAATAAAAAAGATTTTTATATAAATGAGATACAAGCTAAAGAAGGATATTTCTTTGGGTTTCATGATCTCTCTCCTTTTTCTCCTGACGATACTAAATTACTGGCAAATAAGTTAACTATACCTTTTAGAATGCCACAACGCAGGGATAAGCTTGAAGTTGGTTATTTTCCTTTTGACGGAAATATAGAAGCATATATTAAAATTGGGGAAACAATTTCTTGGAATTATCATAAAGGATGTCGTTTACAATGGGTTGGTCAAAATGCAATTATTTATAATGATGTAGAAGATGATAAGCTAATAGCACAATTGCATGATACACTTACACTGACAAATAAAAAAATACCATTTCCAATAGATAGTGTTTCATCATGTGGTACTTGGGCAACATCATTTAGCTATGGAAGATTGGAAAAATTAATGCCAGGTTATGGCTATTTTTATGAAGATGATACCTATAATGATGTGAAAATACCTGAAGAAACAGGGCTTTTTATTGGTGATTTAAATAGTGGAACAAAAGAGCTTGTTGTTACTTTAAAACAATTGAGTGAAACGGGAAATCTTTCAGAAGATTCTTTAGATAGTAACCACTATGTTACGCACTCATTATTTTCGCCAGATGGTAGGTATGTATCTTTTTTACACCGCTGGGTAAAGGTTGACAATACAGCAAAGAGATGGTCGCGTTTAGTTACGTATGATTTGCAAGAGAAAAAATGTCATGTAGCTCCTACTAATGATATGGTTTCACATTATGTTTGGAATTCTAAAAATCAAATTATAGCTTATTGTAGAGTAGGTGCTATTGATAGTCATGTATTGTTTGAAGAACCCACATTGCAAAAATATAAGCAAGTGGCTTACCCAAGATTAAATTCTGATGGACATCAAAGTTTTATTACTGATGAAAGTTTTGTAACTGATACCTATCCAGATAAATATAGAATGGCAAATTTATATACAGTAGATAGCAATACTAATGAGGTTCAATTAATAGCACGGATAAATTCATTTAAAAAATTTCAGTCTCAACCTAACAAACATTGGTGTTGTGATTTACACCCTAGAATGAATAGAAAAGGAGATATTGTATGTTTTGATTCTGTACATACTGGAAAAAGAGCATTGTGTATAATGAAAATATAGAGTTATTTAATAAAATTAATTAAATATAACTTTTCGGATTTATGATCTTAGAAAAAAACAAGTTCCTTTGGTCTTTTCATTATTTTAGAGCTTTTGCTATTTTAAATATTATTTTAATCCATACGTGGCGTCTTCCTAAAAATAGTAGTTATGTTTATGGCGCCAATTTGGTAGATAATACCCGTGATATGTTATTTCATGGGAGTACTATTTATTTTTTATTTATATCGGGGTTTTTATTCCATTATTTGAGTTATAGGTTTACGATTAGATCTTATTACTTAGGCAAGTTCAAAAATGTAGTTGTACCCTATATAATTATCAGTGTTTTTTTAATTTTCGCTGAAGATTTTACTGGGTCAAAAGCGAATATTCCTTTATTGAATTACCTATATATTATCCCTGAAAAATTAATTAAGGGTACTGCCTCATTTCAATTTTGGTATATACCCTTTATTATTATTGTTTTTTTAATAAGTCCCATATTTTTAAAAATAAAGAGTAAAACCTTTACAAAATATATTCCACTATTATTTTTACTCCCAATACTAGGCACAAGAACTACTGTGTATATTACTTTTTGGCAGTTTGCTTATTTTTTACCTCCCTATTTATTAGGTATTTATACAAGTATGAATTTTGATTTTGTAATGAATTTGGTTAAAAAATACTTTAGAGTTTTATGTTTAGTAGCTATTATAACATCGGTTTGTTTGTTGTTTGTAGCTAAATATGAAGTGTATTATAATTTGCTAAGTCCGAGAGAATCATTAGTTTATTTACAAAAGGTTAGTATTACCTTTATAATTCTTCATTTGTCAAGAGAAATTAATGAGAATCGATATCCATTTTTAAATACCATTGCAAATTGCAGTTTTGCATTATATTTTACGCATGTGATTTTTGATCGTCATCTAAAAAAAATCTATTATTTAGTAGATTCATATACAAGCGATTTTTTTAAAATACCATTGTCTCTTTTTTATGTATTGGTTTTGGTATTGGTAAGTGTTCTGTTTTGTATAATTGTAAAGCGAGTTTTAGGTAAAAATTCTAGGTATTTTATAGGATACTAATTTCTATTCAACGGCTAATTGATCTTGAATTTGTTGTTTCTCTTCTTTTACTTTTTGAGTGTAAGCAATTAATACGCCTTGCATGAAACAGAAAAAAACAAATAAAATAAATAAAGATTCTAGTGCAGGTTCAACAAATAATTGTGAGAAAATTGCAATGCTATATATGAGAACTGTAGAATTAAATAAAATAGCTTTTGGTTCAGCTTGCAATGCTTTTTTAATGTTTAAGGTAGCTTTTATTGTAAAAATCAACAGTAGTACAAAAGAAATAACACTACCATTACGAGCAGCATCAAACCACATGTTATGAGAATAACCAAATTCATTGACATCCCATCCTAAAGGTTTTTCAAATAAATTTACAATAGATTTTTCCCATCTACCTGTTCTTCCTCCAGCACTACCTGCATTATCACTATCCTGTAAACGCTCACCTAATGAAGATAAATAGTCAGCATCTAAATCAATACTCAAATAATTTATACTGAGAAAGATAACAACCACAACACCTAAAGCTAGTTTAAAATTACTTACCATATTCTGGCTTTTTAGTAAATAAACAAGAGCAAATACAATTGATAGAATTATTAGAACAATTTGAGTACGGCTACCTAATCTAAAAACACAGAGTAGTGAAATAAAAAAAATACCTCCAGCAAAAATTTTCATCCAAATGGGGAGTTTATTTTTAGCCGCAATTAAAATCCCAGGAACTGACATATTAAATATAAAAAAAGCGCCCATAGCAGTTGCCAACTTTTCTTTCCCTGTCCAGAAATTAGCAATGGATCTCCCTACTTGTACAAAACCTCCTTTTAATAAATTTATTCCAACGGAGAGTATTCCTGTTAATGAATACATAATAGACAATATAAAAAAGAGATAAAATAGTGTAATAGAATCTATATTGGAGCTACTTACAACAAATTTTTTACCAAGCAAATAAAAGGTACCGGGAAATAAAGCATATATAAATAACCATTGCACTCCCTGCCCCATATTGAAAGTATAAAAAGCAGCATAGACTAAAGAGAAAAGAGTTAATAAAAAATAAGTGCTATCTATATTTTGTAATAAAAAGTCTTTTTTTAAATATATAAAAAGAATAAGCACATACCCAGCTAGAAACCCTTTGTCAAAAGGATTTATTAAGTATAAGCATAAAAGACCTAATGGAATAATGCCTACTTGATTTAGGTATGCGAAAATACTTTTCATAGTAACTATTAACTATCTAATTTTCTAATAAATTTAGCAGGATTTCCAGCCCAAATTTCTCCATCAGGTATTGATTTTGTTACTACCGAACCAGCTCCAATAATTGATTTTTCACCAATTATAACGCCTTTTAGTATCATACTATAGGCACCAATAAAAACATGATCTTTTATAATTACTGGTTTTTCTATTCCTTTATCTAAATTTGGATTCATTCTTTTTTGAAAATCAAGAGAATGTGCATCCGAATCATAGATTTTAACTCCACCACCAATTTTGACATAATTCCCAACTTTAATATTACTTCTACAAACAAATGTTGTATTTGATAATCCTGTATGATTACCAATGCTTACAATTGATTTTTTATTTTTTAGCTTGAAAATTGTTTTTGATGCCTCTCCGATATGATTTGATTTTCTAGAAGAATTTATATGAACATTTTCACCAAGAACAAGATTACCTTTTCCTGTGATCATTATTCTACCATTTATTTTAGGAAAATTAATAAATTTTACTTTTCTAATTTTGAATAACATCTTATTATATAAGATGTTATGTAAGTTCAAAGCTTTTAGAATATTTTTTTTTAAGGAAGAAATTAACATTTTTTATATTTTAATGCTAGTAAGTATATATCTGATTATTTTTTTGATTTAAGGTAAAAAATTAAGAAATAATTTCACTATATATGTTTAATGTGTTTTTAAGATTTGTTTCTCTATTATGTCTTTTAGTTGCTTCAATTATTCCATTTTTTGATAATTGATTTGCAAATCTAGAATCATTAAATATTAGTTTTATTTGTTCTGCAAGAACTTCTATTTCTTCAAAACGATAAAGTAATGCAGTTTTTTTATGTTCTGCCATATCTGGAACTCCCCCAACATAAGAGGATATACAAGGTACACCTAATATTTGAGCTTCACCTAGTGAGTTTGGGCTATTTTCAATACTTGATGGACAAATAAAAACATGTGATTTTAAATATTCTTCGTGCATTTGATTTTCTGGTAAAACTCCTAAATATTGTATATTTTCTTCTAGGGAATATTTTTTAATTAATGAATTCAAATATTTACCATACCCATCCATTTTAAGTTTGTCCTTTAAAGAAGTGCCGGTTCTCATTATGTCTTTTCCAGCAAATTTTATAATGACATCTGGAAATTCTTTCTTTATTAAAGATACGGCTTTTATTACTTGATGCATTCCTTTAATTGGATATCCTGCTTGACTTAAAAAAATTGTATTTTTTTTAATATTATCAATGTTCCATTTTTTATTAGTATAAAATATGTCTCTTAGAGATTCATTACAAAAATGGTATTTTAATGAGCTGTTTAAATTAATTGTATGTGCTTTATCCCATTCAGTTCTGCCCATTACATGGCTTATCTTTTGAAAGTATTGTTTTTCAATTTCTCCACGTTTTACAAAACTTTTTTGCTGACTTAAGATTCCTTGTTTTTTTATTAAATCTTTAAAGGTTATATTTTTATATATTTCCTTTATTGAAATTCCAGATGTATAATAACTAGCATATACACTTGTTAAACCCTGTATTGACAAAATGAATTTTTGATTCGGGCGGCAATTTATTAAAGCTAAACCATGAGCATGTTCAGAGCCATGAATATGAATTAAATCTGGTTTAGTTTTATCAATTACTTCTGCCCATTGCTTTTCTAGAAATGGATCATATTCTATAGAAGTTTTTTTTCCTTCCAATAAAAAATATTCAATGCCATTTATTTTTTTATAGAACTGTTTCTCTTTTTCTCTTACGCTAACAATTATTAACGAAACCCCATTTGAAGATAAATCTTTTGAAAGACCAAATTTCCACCCACCGAAAGGGCTTGGAACGCTTCCTAGTGCTATTGCTAAATCGGGCATTATTGAATTCGTAACCCAAAGTATTTTCATAATATTATTTTTTAAACCAAT
>TARA_R110002051_G_scaffold4804_2_pt1 | contig 33207 bp, 38 predicted proteins | sample TARA_R110002051 | Tara Oceans TARA_R110002051 (sample SAMEA4397023) | marine metagenome | biome: Polar Biome; feature: [MES] marine water layer (ENVO:01000295) within the mesopelagic zone...; material: water (ENVO:00002006), including particulate matter (ENVO:01000060) such as...... | reverse complement strand
CAACTTAACAGATTTAGGAATGTATGGTGATACATTCCTAAATCTCTTTTATTCTAAGACAGACGATGTGTGTCTATTTATTCTTGAATCCAGAAAAAGGTATTCATTGGGAACTAAAACCAGCATTTGTTTATTCTCCCCATCTTGAGGCAGATAATATATTCTCAGCTTATAGGTATCTGGTAGGACCTCACTACAAAATTCCCCACTCACTTTATCAAATCCACCATCTTCTGTAAAAGCAATACTTATAATCTGAGTATTACTAAGAAGATTAATCTTTTTTAACTCTGTCTGCGTTAAACTATATCGATTGAGTATTTGGTTTAAGGCTTTGTGAAAATGGTTGTTGTCGGAGAAATACATAACTGGATTGTTTTGATTTCTATCAAATTTATGAAGACATGAATACTTAAAATATATAATTACAAAATATTTAATATGATAACTAAAAATACAGTTAACCTAATCTAAAATTAACATTTGGATGATTTTAGGCTTTAAGATTTAGAAATATAATTTTAGATAATTTTTACATATTCAGCTAAACCTTAGTTAATTGTATTTAAATCCTGAAGGGTATTAGTAACTTGAAGTAAAATTTAAAGTACTAATCAAAAACTAAAACTATGAGTATTGTAAAAATCATCGAAGTAATGGCAACTTCAACTGAAAGTTTTGAGCAGGCTACTAAAAATGCTCTAGAGCAGGCCAGTAAGTCAGTGAAAAATATCGAATCTATATATGTAAAGGAAATGAATGCCAAAGTAGAAGATAATAAAATTGTCTCCTACGGCGTAAATGCAAAAATATCATTTGCTGTAAACTAACTGAATAACTAAGTTATTTTAAATAAAGGGTAGGCATTTTGTTCTACCCTTTTTGTTTTAAGAAATGCTTTATGCTGTCTGCACACAACTTATAGTGGGAAATTTGCGAGAAAAATTGAAGTAAACTTGACTCTTGCAACGTATGCTGATTCTTATCTATTATTTTTTATCTAAAATAGCTATTGGGTAATTAACTCTTTTGTTTCCCCTTTTTTAATTTAAGAAAGGCAGAAGGAGATATATTATATTTATTCTTAAAGATTCGTGAGAAGTAACTTCTACTTGAAAGTCCTATAAGATCTACAATTTCAGAAATATTATGATCTGACTTCTCTAATAGGGTTTTTGCTAAATCGAGCCTTCTCTCAATCACATACTCATTAACTGTAGTATTGTATAAATACTTGAATCCTTCTTGCAGTTTTAAAGCTGTTAGTCCTACTTCTCTGGCAAGCTGCGGAACAGTTGTAAAATCGAGGATGTTTTTATTAATGATTGAAACGGCTTTTATAACTTGTTTTAGTTCAATTTTGCGCAATACAATATCGATTTCCTTGTCTTGATACTGTAAGATTTGAAGATTTAAAAGCTGTAAAGCACCTCCATTCCAAACCAATTTTTGGGATAAGTCTGAACTTGTTTTCTTTTGTAAATCATCAAAAAGATCTGCCATTTCCAGACAGTACTTACCGTGATAGTAAAATTCTTTAGTCGCTTTTTTATCTTGGAAGAGAAAGCTTAAATCATCAGAAATGTTCTTTATTTCGCAATTAAATTGTTTGCTAAAAACTTCCCGATTCATTTCTAAACTATTAAGGCAAATTCTCATACCCCCTTTAAAATTGAAAATATGTCCATTATTAGCTGTACTGGCTACAATTGCATTTTCATATTCTTCAACTTTATGTTCTACATGTTCTTTCTCAAACCTATGAATGAGTTGGCCTTTTTCACAATAGAGAAATTTAACAGGATGAGTTTTATCAACTATAAAATTAAACTGGGTGTCCTGGTGAAAAAAGCAATCATAAAATATAATGCCCAGACCATTTTTAAAATCCATTCCACGTATAAACCCTTTACCTATTTGAAAAGGAAGTTGAACTGTATATTCATCACATTTTCTAGTTACAGGTACATCCAAAGCAAAAGCAATATCTTCTAAAACTTCTTTTAAGGGCAAGGACTTTACTAGAATAGAAATCATTATTTTTTGATTTTCATGAATATGAATGCACCTACATAATTTCACAGCTCTCGATGGTTAATAAATATTTTGCACGAAAGCGTGTAATAGTCATTAAGAATACCCGCGATAACTGGGTATTTTTAAAGGTTAGGACAGCAAGTCTGCAATAGTAAAAATTTAGTTGGGAATTAATATTTAATCCGTTCAATAGGGTTAACAATTAATTCAATAAGATCAATAGAAGCCTTAATTGGAAAGGGTTTTCGTGCTATCGACCATACAAACAGTTTGTTACATAAACCGTGGCTTTCATATAAAGAAGAGGGTTTGAAGCAGCCATAAGTTTATTGTGTAACGATGTCTATACCCGCCTATTTAGGAGAAGAGATAAAGTTTTTTGATATAAAAGATAAGTCCTCAAAATGAGCTTCTTAAATGTAGATAGAAATAACCAGAGTATAGGGTAAAATCGATTTTATTAAAGATAATAGCAGACCAAATTTAATTTTGATCCTTTAACAGCTCTACCCGGTCGAGAACGAAAAATATATTTATGAGCAAACAGCAAATAACAAAGGATAATTGAGCAATTTTTTGAGCATCTTCTACCAGATTTGTAAATCCAATTAATAGACTTATTTGTGCCAAAAAAATGAAAAGTATGATGATGCGTAACATAGCATTTCTTTTATGATTATTCAATGACTGGAGACGGTAAGTCCTCAAAATCTTGCATTGATCTGGTTACTTATTTTGTAACTTTTCTTTAATCATTGCTCTGATCTCAACTATGATTTCTGCTGTACTCTTATGTAAAACAGATGAAGTACTTGCGTAGTTTTTTTTATTCATCACTAATAAAATTTATTGGTTTTGATCTTAATCTGGCTAATCAACACAAATTTTGACTCGCATTCGGGTAAATAGCATTTTAAAAAATGCAAAGCATTATTATAAAAAATAAAATTATCTAATAGGTCAGGCAACGATTAATCAGAAAACCCAGCCTTCCATTTATTTTAAAATTAGAAGGATATGCTAATTCTAGATAATTCTAAAAAACTTATTATTAGCACGAAAGTCAAGCTGTATTATTAATTTTTTGTTAAATTAAATAATGCATATTCATCAATTATTGTTTTTAATAATTTTTTACGCAATTCTGTTAATCTTCTTTTCAATAGGATTATTATAATTTTTAGTTATTCTCGAATTTTAGAATAACAACCAAAAATTAACCAATGATTTTAAATACCTATGCTAATGATCCGCTGTCTTTGCAGGAAAACTTAAAGCACACTTTTGATGCTATATGTGAAAAAAATGAATTTGGAAAAAGAGCAATTCTAGACCATCCTCAGGGATCTGGTGAAGTCTATTGCCAGGAATTCCATGATGGCGTATCTATGGAACTTTATGACTGTACATTTCGAGAAGACATCACGATTAATATACAAACAGCAGATGCTAATCCTCTATATTTCCTGTATTCCCTTTTACCAGGTGTGGGATTCTCACATCTCCCTAGAGGACTTGGTAATTTTCAAGCGGCAGTTGTAAGATCTTCTAAAAATGATCCTTTAGAAATTTACTTTCCTAAAGATATACCCATCCAGCTCCTCATCTTTAAAATTGATAAAGAGCTTTATTGTAAAAACCGTAACAAGCTGATTGCAAAGAAAGAAGTCCTCCAACATCTATTTGAAGAACAAGAAACGGTCTCAACTGCGCATCTCTGTTCTCCTAATATCTGCATAGCAGACTTATACCAAAAACTTTCACTTAGCACATTAAAGGATCCTAACGGCATCTATTTTCTTGAAGCCGAAGCAAACCTCATAGTAGGACACATATTAACCCAATATGTAACTGATAATAATCTAGAGGAAACAAATTGGATTCTCACAACATCAGAACTGGAAAGAGTGAGACAAATGGCAAATAGAATATGCCTGGATCCAAGTGACGCCTACACAATACAAGAATTATCCCGTAGAACAGGCCTCAATCCCTATAAATTGCAGGAAGCCTTTAAACATCTTTATAAGAGCACTGCAGTTAAATTTATACAAGAGAAGAGATTGATCAAAGCAGCAGAACTACTAGGTACCAGTGAATACAATGTGACACAAGTGGTTGAAGAAATTGGTTTAAGCAGTAAGAGCTATTTCAGCAAAATCTTTAAAGCTAAATACAGCTGCTGCCCTAAAGAATATCAAGATCAATTTAAAAATCGTAAAATCCTTTCGATAAAGGTTTAGCCTTTAAATTTATATAATGAAGCTTTTATAAATCTACTATTATCTAATACTTGAACATGCTATGCAAATGTTACACGACCTTCTTGAAAAACAATTGAGAAACCTCTATGCTGCAGAAACCCTAATTTTAGAGGGATTACCAGAAATACTTAACCACGCCTCTGATAAGGGCTTAAAAGACATTATAAATGCCATAATAGAAGTCACAGAACAGCAAAGGTCGAGATTGAAGAAAATAGGAGATTATTTGAATTTTAAGGTGACTGTAAGGGATGGGAAAATAATAAAAGGTCTTCTCGAAGAAATGAAAGAGTTGTTTGAAGAGTTTTCTGAAGGAAACCTTTTGGATATAGCGATTATTTCACAATTACAACACATTCAACATTTTCAAATATCTGCATATGAGTCCACGTTGCTTTTTACAAAAACGTTGTTATTAGAAGAAATTAGCTCTATACTGGATGACACCATTGATGAGGCATATATGGCTAATGAAAATTGCAGTAGATATATGAAGCTCCTTTTATCAAGGAAGAAGCGATAGGTATATTTCAAGGACTTATAATATACTCTAACTTAAAAATCAACTTCTACTTTCAGGATCATCTTATATTCTATCGAATCGCTATCTAACGTCATTCTCGACGTACAATAGCGGACGATAAAATAGATAAAACAAAAAAGCCTGTCAATCTAAGATTAACAGGCTTCTAATACCCACTTGAAGTGGTTTGTCGGGGTGGCAGGAAGCTTTTGAGGCTTCTTCAGCCTTCTAAAACCGCGACTTCGTATCTTAAATTCTGGATATATTCACCGAATCATTCACTAAACTAGAAAGAACTATAGGACTAATATAATTTGATCGTCTTTAGTGTTATAAAGATATAAAATTTAAAAGAAATTAAAAATGCCTCTATCGACCTTGCTTTATCATCGGAACGGTCTGAGATTGTTTTGAGGTTTTCTGTTCGGTTTCTGATGAGCCTATCAAAAAAGTAAATAATAAAATTAATATTAGTACAAACACCCATAAATAATTTTTTTTAAACCACTTGAAAAATGATTTAAATCTGAAAGGATGATAAATTTCCTCAAAAAACTCTGCCTTCAAAACCATTAAGTCTTGTTCAAATTGGTCCTGAACTTCTCCACAGAAATTTCCGGCATCTAAGTACCCCACACAACAATCGTATGTAGAGTTAATATAATCGGTTAAATTATTGGCCGTTTTAGGATACGGCTTGGAAACGAGTAAAATAAAATTGAATTCTAATTTTCTTTTTTTAAGCGCCAACTCTTCAAAAAGTAACGTTTTATTCTCTAAAGAAGTGTCTTTAGATATCTGTTCTCCAATTGAAATCGTATCGGTTAATAATTCCCCAAAAAAATTATTTATAGAAGAAATATTTGGTTCCAATACCATTTTCATATACCATTCTTGAGAATTTCTCTTCCTTTCAACTATAGAGTCAAGTAATCTGCCTATAAGAAATAGCGAAATTAAAACAGTGGAGCTAATTAAACTTGGCAATATTAAATCGCTATCAATACCAAGAATGTTTAAAATACCGCTAATAATCACTTACTTAAATTACTTTTCTTAAAAAGCGAAAAGCTATTGCTTTTATTCATGGTATTTCTTGCATTACGCAGGGCATCCTCAATATGTCCCTTTAATATTTTCTCTATAACAGGATTATCTTCCTCTATTTTAAATTTATATTTTTCCTTAAACTTTTCAGATCCTAAAGTTTTAATACTTGGGAAAAATAAACCTAGAAAAAATGATGGATTTATAGAACTTGTCCCTTTGGGAATAATAACGTTAATGTTTTCCTCAGAGGTATCTACACTATCCAAATCTAGTTTTTCTCTCACAGATTTCCCCTGTGGCCTCCCAGTGAACAAGGTGCTCTTTCCACTTTTATATTTAGCTAAATCTATGATCATTTCCTAATCTTTCTCTCTAAATGTGATTTATTTATATATAATTTTACGACTAAAAAAGTTCCTGGAAAAGAATTTTGTAATTTTTTAAGATGAGAATTACTTGGGGGCAAATTTAAATCATTATTTTCATTTAATGCCATTACATCAATACCCTTAATGGTTTTAGGTCTAAGCTTATGATCACATTTCAGAAAAACATCCCCTGAATAAACTAATAAACTCGGCTTTATATTTTTATCCTCTTTAACATAATCTCCTAAATTTATAAACGACTTAAGTATTTTCATAGTACCTGTACCTCGATCTTCATTTTCATAATTTAATCGGCTTATTCCCTCTTGAAGAGCATATAAGGTAAACATTTCTTCCTTACCAAAAAAATTATGACCATTCATTTGAGTTTTTACCTCCTCATACATTTCTTCCATTTGACGATATGTTTCTTTGTTAAGATTTTTGTTGTTTTCAAAACCTGAATAAATAGAATAACCAAAATTTAAAAATGCTAGATTTATTTCACTTACAAAATCGTCATCAACATTGTTATTTTCAGATTGGAAAATGTTTCCGCTTACATACCACGTATCAAACTCTGAATGATCCTCCGCATTATTTAAAATTTCGGAAATAATTCCATCTAAATAGGCTGAATTGTCTGTATCTAAAGAAAACCCATGTTGTTTTAAATTATTATTAATATAATTTCTTATCATTGTTGCAGCAGGTCCTTTTTCGTTCTCCATATAACTCTTTTTAGTTTTTTGTCCACGGATAAAATTTAGTGTAGAGAATGGTTTAAAAAAAGCTTTTGTTGCCTTTGCTTCGGGAAGTAAATAACCAGCCATCAACCTTAAGTTAACATCATTAAATTTTGAAGGTTTTATATATATATCAGGTCGTGTTTTCTTTATTCTTAAACTGTTGTCTAGTTTTTCAAAAAAATCGGTATATTCAATTAGAATTACCAGTAGGAGAAAAATACACGAATAATCGACTTCCTTACATTTAGTAAAATCTATTGTTACCGATTTTCCTTTAAAAAATGTAATAGATTGACGGATTTTCGTAATTGTTTTAAAAGACGAAGAATGGAATTTTTCTAATACAAAATGTTTTGGAATGACAATTTCAGATGAAGGAGATTCACTTTCTCCTATGCCGTTTTTATTTAAAAAATTATCTAGAGGAAAAGTTTTTCTAGCAATGAGTTTATCTTCATGTTTTAATAAACCTATATCATTATAATAATTGGGTTCTAGATCATATAGTCCATGATATCGTTTATTTCTTTTTCGTTTTTTATTTTCCCTTTTAAAATTTCTTTTCTGACCATTCTTATACTTAATCTTATTTTTAATTTTTTTCAAATTATTTAAAATATAAATTTGTGAAATTCAATTTCCAGGTTACTTTTTCAACAATTTCTCCAAATAAGCAACTTTATCCTTCTCAGCCTGAATCAAACGCTCATAAAGTTCTACAACCTTATCTAAAGGGTTAAAATTACAAATGTTGTGCGGCCCAATTGGACCTTGATTTATACTATTATCACTAAAATTATTGAAATAATTAAAGACAGCATCATCTGAAAAATTCTCTATAGCTTCTTTAGTTACTCCTAAAACTTTAGCCACACTTTCCAGTTTTTCGTCTTCCAGGGTTTCACTTTTTTCAAGGCTGGAAACACTTTGTTGGCTAATGCCTAGTTCTTCGGCAAGGGTTTCCTGTTTCATTCCGCGTAGTTCACGAATGCGGGCAATTTTGCGCCCTATATGGTTGGGTTTGGTAGTTGTTGTCATAATCTCAAAGTTAAGAATTCATTTTAAAGTTTTAAGACATTTCGTAAGTGGTAATTTACAGGCTACCGGCTGTATTTTACAAGTAAGCCTGGTTCGGCACGAGGACTAATTTTCAGAATTTGATGCCAGAATCACTAAAATTATCGGGTTAACAATGAAAATTTCTGCCCATAACTCCAAATATATAGAAAATGCATCAAAACCAGTTACGGAAACCGTATTCGCAGAAATAAAAACTTTTAAATCATTATAGTTATGAAAATCGAAAACATACCGCAGCCCTTAGTGAAGAGCCTCATAGAAATAATCAGGTCGTTGGTAAGGGTTCATTCCATTTACTGGATTGGCGCAACTAAAAACGACAGTTCATCGAGCTATTTGTTTAATTCAGAAGGGAGAGACAAGTTTAACCAACAGTATGAATTCACATTACTTGTAATCAGCTACGCAGAAATACGCGATCCCAAAACTTTTATGGGCGAGGTGTTTAATAAAATGAAGGAGCAGGTGAAATTATATAGCATCCATTATTCCTATAATGATATTAAAAGGCGCTTAGAAGCAGGCGATAATTTTTTAAGTCGGGTGCTTTTGCCCGGGAATTGTTTATTTCAGGAAAGTCCTTTATCCCTAACAGGCTATTGTTACCACCCCAGGAAATTTGAAGAAATTAAAAAGGTATGGGAGTTTAGATTGAACAGGGCAGCTTACTTTGAAGATAAAACAGATACTATAGATATGGTGAATGATGAAAGTGCAAGGATGGTATTGGTAAGCCAAAATATATTGCAAACCTGTACTGCAATCATCTGGGTTTATTGGGAATGGAAACCCCATTATTTTGAGCTCGACCTGCTTTTAAACCTTTGTAAAAATTTTAGCAAAAGCCCACGTATAGTTTTGCCAAAAAAATCGTTCACTTCAAAAAAGGTGTATAGCCAGCTCTGCCATGCACAGTATAATAGCAATTTTAAAACGGTAGATGACGTAAGCATGGAAGACAGTGATTATGCCAGCAATTTAGCCGAACGTTTTTTAAGAAGCGTTCGTAAGGAAGGAAATAAAAAACTTAAGGAACTTGAACTTCTGCATAATGCAGAAATTAAAAATGATACCTAACGCAAGATGTGTGCCTGTGGGCACAATCTTGATTGCTCCCGATGGTTGCAATAAAAAAGAGATGTTTACGGGGAAAAGTCCAAATTAGAACAATTTACTTTTTTCATCTTAAGCATTTTCCTTTTGCTGTTGAGAAGTAAAAATATTGTAGATCAGGAAGAATAGGTCATTCTGCTATTTTTATTTACTTCTTTCAGCGCCATCGCATTACCTTTTGATGCCATTCATCTTCAAGCTTTGAAATTATAGAGGAGTTATAAATAGCTTATTAGCGGTTTATGCACTCCGGTTAATTTCAAAGCTTGTTTTTTAGCAGCAAAGGGTAAGGTGAGGTAAGAAGGATTTTAAAAGAAACTCTGAAATCCTGATCGGTGAATTTTAGTTACTGCCTGGCGGACTTGAGTTAAAAAGCTTTTGGGAATATCTTATTTACCAATTCATCTTCAAAGCTTTTTATCTCGTGTCCAAGACAATTTATAATGAACCTCTTTTGCTGCAATGGAGCTAATGCGAAGTGAAAGGAAAAGTGGTGAATGGGTTTGAATTTAAGTTTTCCGTGAAATTTGTCGCAAAAAACCACCTATTTACAGGGGGTGCGAGAGAATTTGTCGCAAATTCCGTGAAAAATGACAGAAGGAAAATACATATTTAATTGAAATTCAATGTATTGCGATTCAGTAACATCGCACAGCGTGTTACCCTCTTGCTATTCCCCCTTAGTTTTGCAATGTTGTTTATCTAGAGATATTTAAAACATTATAAGTTTCCGTTTTTATACTGATATTATCCTGGAAATATCCATAACTAATTCCAAATAATAACCATCAGTTAAGGGGTAAATTATACTATATTCAAAGTTTTAAGAGTTATACTTTATTTGATAAAATCTTTTTTCAGTTTTTTTGGGACAGGCATCAGATGGAAATTAAGGTTTTAAGACCTATTAATGGGAGTTCAATACATCCTTTTGGTTAAAAGAAAATTTCAACATTTTAAAGGGTAATTGTATATAAACATATAATTATCCTTTTCTTTTAAAGATAACGAAAATTTCGCCTAGGTTATTCATAGGTCTATTTGATTCAAGGGATTATTAAAAAACTCACATAAAGTTTTATTTCGGCAAGTTCCAGACAGGACATCCACCTCTTGGCAATGGCTAGAGGAAATTCAGAATAAATACCAAAAATGCAGTATTCGAGAACCTTAGGTATTTTTACGTGGAAAGAGGTAACGGGAATTAATCCCGTGTCTCCTCTCTCATTCATTTAAAATACCTCGCTAAATTAAAAATGGATTTAATTATTCGTTTTTGCTCACCACCCCGGTCTGGTTAAGAGCCGCTTTCAGGCCGTGGGCGAGTTTCTCGGCTGGGCCCACTCCCCAATAATGTAGAAAGAATATTCTTGGTTCTTCATGCACCATGTGATTATGTAATGCCACTACTTCAATGCCGTTTTCTACAAGGGCTTTTATAACAGGGGCAACTTCATCGGCAAGCATGGTAAAATCTCCTGCAACAGCAGCTTTTTCTGGAGTCCCCTGCCAGCTGGCCCAGGTATTAAATCCCATAAAAGTACTAACAGGAGCTTCCTGCTCCCTAAGGTCAACATCTGGTCGCCCTATTGTAATCTTATAAACTCCATTGTTAAGATTACCTGAATGTCCTATAATATTATCTATTCTATCAGTATTCAGCGTATTCTCGACTTCACTAGATTCGGAAGCTGCAGGATTCCCACCACGCACTTCCACAACCTTATCGAATAAAGCTTTTACTTTTTCTGCAAGTACTCCTTCTTCACCCATACCTCCAATATGCATGTACATGACATTGGGATTATTCCTCACAAAATGATTATGGATAGCGGTAATAGTCAATCCCTGCCTTATTACTTCTTGTTGTACCGGCAGCAAATCATCTTCAGTCACCACTATATCGCCCATGACCATTGCTCCGTCTTTAACAGGTGAAAATGCTGCCCAGCTGCCTAGTCCCATCGGGGGGATGATTTTAAAACCATCGACCATTATCTCTAGATCATTTTGGGGAACTACTACTTTATATTCCCCATTGTTTTCCGTGCCCTCAATGCCAATAACCTCCTGGATAGCTGTAATATTCAGGGGATGCGGCTCCATATCTTCCTGTTGTTCGATCTCCTTTTGTTTTTCAGAAGATGGGCGAGAACTGTCAGCATTCTCTTTCTTACCGTCATTGCCATTGCACGAAAGCAATAAAAGAACTGTTGAAATCAATACGTATTTAATTTTCATAATGCTTGTTTTATGTTTTAAATTCTTCTAATCAATCTAATATTTTTATACTGAAATTATCAAAGTAAGTTATAGCATCTGCTTTGGTCCATAGCCCCACCTTACCAGCTTTAGTGAATGTAGTATATTTTACTTTGAATAACTCTTTATTATTCAAATAGATGGTAAATCATCACTTTCACTATTAATTCCATGCTGTTCCAGCTATCACCTAAAGAAGGAACATCTAAGGCGTAGGTTTTTCCTTTTCCTACAAGGAGCAAATCTGTGCGTTTGCCATCTTCTACTTTGTACACACCACGTTATCTTCGAGTGTATTTGCCCGTACTACATAATAATTGTTTTTATCCATAAAACGCCACCCTTGTCGTGATTTGCCGGTTACACCTTTTAAACGTACCCTAAGTGCCATATCCTTTGTTATTATGCTGTCATTGACAATAGGGTTACAGCACATAATCAACCTAATTCCTTAAATATGAAGAAATAGATGATACCTGATAAAACACTGATCAGGATAGTTTTCAGCATATCCCATTTCAAAATGAAATATACAAAAGAGGCTATTAGAGCAATAATTAATGATCCAATATTAACTGTGCTCCATTCGGGAATCAACCACCTTGCTCCGTACAGATATTTTTCGTTAACCTCAGAGAAAAGGGTGTGGATTGCAAACCAGACACCCAGATTAAGTACAACCCCTACTACGGCAGCTGTAATTCCTGAAAGTGCAGTGGTTAAACTTTTATTGCCCCGAAGGTATTCTATATAAGGAGCGCCTGTAAAAATGAATAGAAAGCAAGGTATAAAGGTAACCCATGTAACCAGCAGGGAAGCTAAAATTCCAGCTGTTATGGGATCGAGAGAGCCGCTTAATCTATAGGCTCCCATGAAGCCTACGAACTGTACCACCTGTATCAGCGGACCCGGCGTAGTTTCGGCCATACCCAGTCCATCCAACATTTCACCGGATTGTAACCAGCCATAATCTTCAACCGCTTTTTGAGCGATATAGGCTAATACAGCATAAGCCCCTCCGAAAGTTACAACGGCCGTTTTACTGAAAAATAGGCCTTCCGAGAAGAAAATATTTTCGACCCCAATCACCAGGCCAATGATCAATAGTGGTAGAGACCATAGCGTTAGGAAAATAAAAATGGTTTTTAATGTTTTTTTTAAAGACGGCCTTACGGGTTGGATTTTGCTGTCAATCAAGGCATTTTCATCATTATCCTTGTCTTTATCTCCTTCAGCTAAGTAATGGCCTTTAATGACATGGAATTTTTCTTCCCAAAATTTTCCGCCAATAAAACCTGTCAATCCCGCTGCTACTATTATATAAGGAAAATCTACCTCAAAGAAAAATATAGCTATAAAGGCCAAAGCCGCCAAAACAAACATGACCTCATTTTTGATGGCCTTTTTACCTATTTTAATGACGGCACCAACAACTATGGCTAAGACGGCAGGTTTAATACCGAAGAATATAGCTTCGACAATACCAACATCTCTGTAAGCAGCGTAAAGAATACTGAGAATTAGTATTGAAACAAATCCAGGTATTACAAATAAAATACCTGCAGTTAACCCCCCTTTCGTCCTATGCAGCAACCACCCAATATACGTGGCCAGCTGCTGGGCTTCCGGCCCAGGCAGCAGCATACAGTAATTGAGCGCATGTAAAAAGCGGTTCTCACTTATCCATTTTTTTTCTTCGACCAGAATTTTATGCATCACCGCAATCTGCCCGGCAGGTCCACCAAAGCTATAAATGGCTACTCTAATCCATACTTTTATGGCTTCTTTAAAGGGTAATTGTTCCATTAAACAATTTTTATGGCATTATTATATCGTTCTGCTACATTATCCCAATTAATGATATTTAAAATAGTATCGACAAAATCCCCTCTTTTATTTTTGTGTTTCAAATAATATGCATGCTCCCACACATCAATAACCAATAACGGAATTACGCCCCACTGGGTCAGTTTCTGATGATTCTCACATTGCAAGATGGTTAGCGATCGGGAAAAGGGTTGATAACCCAAAATACCCCAGCCGCTTCCTTCTACGCCTTTGGATACTTTTGCTATATATACTTGGAGCTTTTCAAATGAGCCGAAATCTTTTTCTATCTGTTTCAATAGTTCTGCTTTGGGCTGTGTTTTTTTATTGGAAAGGTTTGTCCAGAAAATGGTATGTAGCACGTGGCTTGAAAAATGATACGCCAGTTTGCGTGTCCACAAATCAACCTGGTCTAAATCTCCTGACTTTAGGTGTTCTTTTATTTTAATCAAATCTTTGTTTGCACCTTTAACTGCTCCACCATGATGAAATTCATAGTGTAAGTGAAGTGTTTCTTCGTCCATATGTGGTTCCAAAAATGTTTTGTTGTAAGGAAGTGATTTCTGGATGAAGTTACCGTTTTTGTCGACCAACTTATCTATTCCATTTTCAGTCACATTCTGCGAAAAAACATTGTTAGTAGGGAGTATGGTTGCTCCACCTAAAATTGCTGAGTTCCTTAAAAAATCTTTTCTGTCCATAATTTTTTCTTTTATATGATTAAAATGCTATTCCTACTTGAAAACCAAAAGTTACTGGAAAAAGGTAAATCATTACCGAATCTAAACGGAATGGGCGTAGCGAGGAAATAAGTTACTTTTTCCTTTTTAATTATAGGTCTGTTTATAACGGCTGTAAAACCATAACGGCCGTTGGTATTGAATGCAAGCCTGGTTAAAAAATTAAAACCTCCAATGTTTCGGTAGATAACACCTGGGTGAAAAAGTAATCCGGTTACCCTACTCGCACGATCATTAAAAGAAATCATAGGTGCAAACTCGATACTGTAAGCTATTTTGTCCCTCTGAAGAAAATTTATACCAACTGGAAAGCCTACTGTATAAATGCCATCAAAATTAAAGTGTTTCCCGTCTTTTGTTATAGTGGCAATAGGATGCATAATACTAAAATAGTTTTTTATTTTAGGATAATTTGTTTCTTTATTTTCTACCTGTGAAAAAACAATTTTAGGGGTTAAAAAGGATAAAAGCAAAATAAGAATGATTTGGTTCCCGGCTCTGTTCATTATAGTTTCATGATTTTATTATATGCAAGTATATGAATGGAATCTGTAGAAATTTGGGAAGCTGATTGGTTACCCGAAATTCACTTCAAAAATGTGCAATCCTTCTTCTTCATAATAATGAAGTCCCCATCCACTCGTTTCAGCTACCTTTAGAGCAATGGCTAATCCCAACCCCCAGGTATTGGGATTACTGGATTGTTTGTAAAAACGGCTGAACAATTTATCCTTCTCTAATACTTTTCCTATTTCTTGCTTTTGCCCGGTATTGGCAATAATGAGCTTGTTTTCCATTATTTGAACGCTTACCATTCCATTCTCAATATTATGCAGAAAGGCGTTTTTAAGTAGGTTCTGTATCAGTATCTCCGTAAGCATAATATTTCCCTGCACTATCAAGCTATCTCGTGTTTCGGCTTTCACCGATATATTCAAGGCGGCTTTATGTTCTTCATAAAATTCCATGGATCGGCTTAAAATTGTTTTAATATCAACCTGTTCCGAAAGGATAAACTGCCGGTTTTCGATTTTAGATAAGAGCAACAGAGTTTTACTCAGTTTTTTTAAGCGTTGTGTTGAACCGATAATGCCTTCCAAAATTTCCGCCTGCTTTTTTGAGAGTTCAGCCTGCCCAATGAGTGCCTCCAGCCTTGACTGGATAATGGACAAGGGCGTTTGCATTTCATGTGAAGCGTTTTCAATAAATTGCTTCTGGCTTTGAAAGACTTCAGTATTTTTTCGGACCAGCTCATTCACAGCTTCATTCAGCATCCGGAACTCATCAATATTTGTAGATGGTAATTCAGGCATTTTCTCTTTATCAAAGCGCAAAAGCCGGAGCCTTTCGAGCATTTCAAAAAACGATTTCCATATTTTTTTGGAGATAATACGTTGGGTTAAGTAAAAAGAAAGCGCCAAGCCCATAAATAGGCTGCCGAGTGTAATGGCAATGGTACCTATCATTTCTCCCGCTTCCAGATGTGGCTTTATAATTTCCAGCCGGTAGTTATTATTGTGTAATTTCACATAAGCTGTAAGCTTTCGGTACTCATCAAACTCATCATCAACAGGCTCATAAATAAGAGTGTCAGTGTAGCTTTCATAGCTTTTCTGAAACACCTTCTTTTCAACAGGAAAAAAGGTAAAATCGTCTAGTGGGTTATCCTCTTTAAAAGGAGCTTCAGGATTATCTTCTAGATAAGCTAGCAAGTTGACTTTGCGGTTGTTCAACACTTCATCTACATTTTGAAGTACATTCCAGCTAAGTACCAAATAAAACAATATCGAAAAAATCCCGAACAAGACGAGGAAATACAGCATTTGAAGGCGGGATGTGTAGGTAAGCAGCTTCATAAAGCCTGAATTTGATAACCTACCCCATAGATGTTATTTATTTCTACTTGTGCCCCGGCATCTTTCAGCTTTCGTTTGAGGTTCTTAATCTGAGAAAACAAAAAATCAAAACTCTGGGCCTCATCTACATAATCACCCCATACGTACTCTGCGAGCGCCATTTTAGAAATAATACGTTTATTATTGTTAATGAGGTGGATGAGTATAGCATATTCTTTTTTAGTAAATGAGATTGGCGTAGAAAAGTTATCTATTCTCACTAGGTATTGGCCTAGGTCTATTACCATATTGGCAAAGCGGATAGGCTTATTGGTTTTAAACTGTTTCCTACGAATGACGGCTTTTATCCGGGCATTAAGTTCTGAAAAATAAAATGGTTTTATCAGGTAATCATCAGCTCCTAATTCGAGGCCAGTTAACTTATCATCTAGGGAATCTCTTGCAGAAAGAATAATAACACCATCAGTCTTATCTTCTTTTTTAAGAATTTCAAGAATTTCGAACCCACTGCCATCCGGTAAATTAATGTCTAGAATTAGACAGTCATAATCGTATAAATAAACACGTTCTTGGGCTGTTTGAAAGTTGCCAGCCGAATCATATAAATAGCCTTCTTTGGCCGCGAAATCCTCAAGGCTTTTTAACAGGTACGGTTCATCTTCTACAATCAGTAATTTCATGTTGATACAAAGTAAGAAATTAATTCTGTAGAAATACTGTCTGAGCAATATCTTCTTCGCTTCAGTTCGATCTCAAAATCCATTGGCAAATAAAAAAAATGATCGGCAAAGAACACAATAACAGCTGAATCACAGACCAAAGGTTTTTAATAAAACGCCTCCCAATTTATTAACCGGTAGAAAGTAAAAAATCTGAGCTAGGTCGATTCTTCAATTCATCTTTTTCTGCCTTTTATTTATTATTACCTGATCCAGATTAGAAATATCAGAACTGAGTTTATCCTCTAAAACCCGGGCATAAATCTGAGTTGTGGAAAGCTTGGAATGTCCCAGAATCTTAGAAACTGTTTCAATAGGTACGCCGTTTGAAAGTGTTACAACGGTTGCAAAAGTATGTCTGGCAGAATGAAAAGTGATTTTCTTTCTAACCCCTATGGATCGCATAATATCTTTCAGGTACTTATTCATTTTTTGATTAGAAATAACAGGGAAAATTACTTGAGAATCTTTAGAAAGATTTTCTTGGAGATATTTTTTAAGAATGTTATTTGCGGTATATAACAGAGGAATTTTTACAGATTGTTGGGTTTTCTCTCGCTTGGTATATATCCAATCCTTACCATCCATTCCCTTCACTAGTTGATCAGTAGTGAGTTCTTTTAAGTCGATATAAGATAACCCGGAATAGCAGGAGAATAAAAACATATCTTTTACCCGTTCTAGGGAAGGTGTGGTAAATTCCGTTTCTTCTAACTTATGAAGTTCCCAATCGGTTAAAAACTGTCGGTCATTTTTTTCGAACTTAAAATCATAACTTCGGAATGGATTCTTTTCCAGCCATTCTAATTTGATAGCCAGGTTTAGCAGTTTCTTTAAGCGTTCCAGGTGTTTCATTGTGCCATTTGTACCGCAGGTTTTTCTTTCTTTTTTAGCACGGTAATTTCTCAGGAACATTTCAAATTCTGTAATAAACTGGTAGTTGATTTGCTTCAGGTAAACATCACTGGTTTTCTTTTTTTTCTTTAAAAACTCCTGTAGGTATTTTGAAGTAGTATGGTAATTCTTCAGTGTTCCCCATTTCAGGACATCCTTCATCTTCTCATTATGATATGTTATAATGTCCTTGAGGGTTTTATGTTCTTCGTCCAAGCCCAGGTAAGAAGCCTTGACTTTATCGGCAGTGAGTAAATTATCTTTATCCAGAATGCTCTTTTGGGTGTCCAGCAATTTGGAATAGACCTGGTCTAAATAACTGTTTAGAATTTTAATTCGGGGAGAAGTTCCTTTTAGCCGTCCTTTAGAACTATCCCATTCATTCACTGAAGTTTTCCTTTTCAGGCTCATTTCAGCGCATTTTCCATTGACCGTTATACGCGCGTAAATGGATAATTCTTTTTTGTTCCGGTTAAGTCTTCTGGTAAAGAAAAGCACGGAGAATGTAGTAAAATGTGGCATTTTTAACGTCTTTAAGTGAAACAATTATTTGTAAAGACGAAAGTCAAATCAACCGTAATGTTCTTCTAAGATAGTGAAATGCTGGAAAGAATGTATTCACCGAATCATTCACTGGATAGGGTGATTTCATATGATATCAAATAACATCATAAAAACAAAAAACACTGAAAATCAATAGATTAACAGTGTTTTTATATCCGTTTAAGTACGGTTCGTCGGGGTGGCAGAACGCTTTTAAATCAACGTCATCCCAGTATTTATATGCCTTGACACAAAGTTCTTTTTTCGAACTCACGATTAACTCACAATTTGTATAGAACTATTTGAAGCAGTTTGGAGCTTCGTAATCCCTAAATTTAATTATTAATAAAATTCTAACAAAATTTGGAAAAACTATTCCTGACCTAATTCTTTTGCTCTATATGCTAGCGGTAAAGAGCAAAAGGTAGAATATCCAGAACCTCAAAAATTTGAACTACACTTTAGTATAACTTAATTCTACTTCTTTATGTTTAAGTTCTAAGGTGTACTATTTGGCTTTATGTCTGTTAATTGTTAGTTAAAAACTAGAAATAATATTCACTCAACTCTCTGTCCAGTCTAATGTAGTAATTCCAAATAACTAACGGTCGGTTACGTGATATTAAAGTAATTGGGAAAACAAAAAACGTTGAAATAAACCTGAATTAAAATATCCCTAATCCTTTGTACACCTTCATCTATATAAAGGCAAGACGTTTAAACGTTCATACTATAAAGATGGAATTACGTGACATCAACCTTCCTATCACTATTGAATGATTTATCAAAGCAGCATTAGGGAAATGGATAAGTAAACTACAAAAATCCTTTCCTTTTAATGTTTCATTATTTTACTACGGCTTAGTTAATAACGCCACCAGTCTCAGACTAGCGGGGGCGCGGACAAGCTTAGATTTCAAGCTTACCCGTTCTCGGCTATTTTTGGAGAAATGGTATATAAGTTTCAAAGATTACCCTGAGTGCAGAAAGCTACTTCACTCCTTAGCGTTTCTTTCTGTACTCATTTTGTGATAACCGAGCGTAAACGGTCTTCATTCTCATCACCCCATTTACCTAAAAGGGATATTACGGGTATTATTGATTTACCAAATTCAGTAAGCCTGTACTCTACTTTTGGAGGAACTACAGGGTAAATTTTCTTTTGAACCAATTCGTGCCCTTCCAGCTCTTTTAGTTGCATGTTTAAAACCCTTCTGGAAGCATCTGGAATTTTTCGTTGCAATTCACTCGGGCGCAGAAAACCTTCATGGATAAACCATAATAAGCGTATTTTCCATTTACCATACAAGACAGCCCCAACCAGATCAAGACCACAATTAAGATTTAAAGGAATTTTTCGCTCATGCATAAAACAAAATTAGTGTAATGTACTTCACGCAGCAATAGGGGAATAATTTATCCCTATGCAATTCGATTTTCCGTACTTGTGATAACTGGTTATATGACAGAATTTTGAATCTTAAATCGATACAAATATGAGTACATTCAATTTTAATCAGGAATTAGAGGATAAGATTGCTTTAGTCACGGGTGGGACAAAAGGTGCCGGTAAAGCGATTGCAGAACGCTTATCAAATGCCGGTGCAAAGGTCATTGTGGTTGCAAGAAATCCACCTGTAGAAAATGGAAGCGGCTTCCATTTCATAGCTGCAGATCTAAGTACCGCTGAGGGAACAGAAAAAGTAGTTTCTACAACCTTAAACCAATTCGGAAAACTGGATATCCTAATTAATAATATGGGAGGATCTGAAACTAAAGGAGGAGGTTTTGCTGTTTTAGGCGATAAGGACTGGCTAGAAACGCTTCAGACCAATTTACTGGCTCCTGTGCGTTTAGATCGTGGTTTTCTACCTCAAATGATAGCAAATAAAAGCGGTGTAATTATTCACATCGGGTCTATACAGGCTAAATTACCCTTATTTGATTCTACCTTACCGTATGCTGCCGCCAAAGCCGGATTACTGAATTACAGCAAAGGTTTATCTAATGAGGTAGCTCCCAAAGGAGTTCGAGTCTTAACGGTATCACCGGGATGGATTATGACAACATCATCATCCCGATTAGTAGAACGACTGGCCGATAATTCAAATACAAGTTTTGAAGAAGCCAAACAGGATCTGATGCAGTCATTAGGTGGCATACCCTATGGAAGACCGGCAGAACCAAAGGAAATTGCCGAGTTGGTAGGTTTCCTGGTTTCCCCCAGAGCAAATTATCTAACCGGAACAGCATACGTTATTGACGGCGGAACCCTTCCTACAATTTAAATAAAGACTATGGAAGTATATATTGTATTTACACGCACCCAAACACTAGATAAAAAGGAGTTAGAGACCTACCATAACCTGATAAAGGAAACAATAGCCGGGCATCCCGTGGAAGTTTTTGGTTTCTTACGGAGATTTTGAAGTTTTGGAGGGCAGGCCCATTGAGGGTATTGTAATCGCCCGGTTTCCTGATACAGATTCCGCAAAAAAATGGTACTACAACGATGCGTATCAGAAGGCCGCGAAACATCGCCAGAATGGGGCTTTATATGATGGCATCCTTGTAGCGGGCAACTCACACTATAAATAATATAAACTGAAACGATCATGAAATTACCACAAACAATTGAAGATTTAATCGATGCACAGAACCGTTCTGATAATACGGCCTATATGGCATGTTTCTCAGAAGATGCAACTGTAAAGGATGAAGGAAAAACGTATCGGGGCAAAGAGGAAATAAGGAACTGGATATCTAAAGCAAACGAATCATTTATGATTACTATGAAACCTCTGCAATATAATGTGGATCAAGCGTTTTTAAAAGCTGAAATATCTGGGAATTTCTCCGGTAGTCCTCTGGTTTTGTCCTATCATTTTAAATTTATAAATGATAAAGTAAACTCCCTAATAATAGATTGAGATTAGTCATTGCCCTTACAACGTATGAATAACTAAATAGAAGTACCGAAATGAAAGTCTGGAAAGATGATACTAACCTCAGCATTCACTGCCTTAAGGTAGGTCATGTAATGCGTGTAAAATTTATCCTTGAATAAAGCCTACCACCATAACTATTTTTTACTTGCTTTAGAATTATTACATGAAGTTATAGCAATGAGTTCATTTTTCAGACCCAAGGCTTCAGGGAATCCTGAAGCCTTTTTGGTATCCTGTGCAATTAGGTACACTTAGTGAATAAAGATCGATTTTAGTCAAAAAAACTAATCGATTTGAAGGTAATCTAATCTCCTTTCTTATGCTTATGCCGTTTTAGGGATGGCGTATTTCCCTAAGTACTTTTGTTGTCTCGTTGTCTCGTTGTCTCGTTGTCTACGGTCAGGTTTGCCTGTTGAATCGGCAATACGTTTAGGTCCTGGTTTAATTACCACGATAAAATCATTTAATTAATTTAAAGTAATTTATTTAGTTCATTTATTGCATTGAGTAAAATTTCGGAAGTTCCGTTTTTTAAAATCTCTGTGTAACTAAGGTCTTTAGCTCTTGAAATATCAACTGCAATACAAAAGTTTGGATCAACAACATATTCGTCCCCGTATCTAATCTTAAGATATTGATAAATTGCAGTACAAAACATTCCTAACTCACCATCGCTGTAACCATCTTTTTTAGCTACAAACCATACTCCTCCTACTTGTTTTGCTCCATTATCACTATATGAAAAAATGCGCTGTGGACGAACCTGTATTGGTACATTTGATATGGTTATAATATTTTTTATAACCGATAATTTTTGCAGTTCCGTATTTGGTAAAATTGATCGAAAATCAAAATCCTGCATGATAACTAATAAATCTATATTTTCTTGAAATTGATTTTTAGTTCTCTGAAATTCTGATAGCTCAATTTTATTAGATAAATCCTGTATTTTATCCTCCAAGTATTTCTTTTCATTGTTCCAAAATGTAGCAGCAACAGCACTTGAGGAAGTTATCCAGTAGTCACCACCAATATCAATCTTATCCGGGTCTTGAACTTTACCTTTAAGAAGATTTCTTATAAATGTCTGTTTTGATCCTTCTTTTGTAATACGCCTAAGCTCAACTAATTTGGAAACACTTACCTTTTCCATCATTTACAATCATATAGTTAATTATTAATAAAATTAAACAACCACACAATAATAAAAATTTAATCTTCAACTACTTACCAACAATTATATCAACACTATAAAAATCTTGAACAGTTTAAATTAATCTCACCTCCAACGCCTCAAAACCCCGGGTTTCGATCAGGTAGTTACAAGAGTTTTGCAATTGGGTGATGCCCTCTTGTTTCCACGTATCAAAAGCGTGATTCCCCAACAACGCTACCTGAATTTCCTTTTTAAAGCGTCGCTGTTGATTCTCGTGCAGCAGTTTCCAATATTCCAGTATCCGATCACGCTGTCGCTCAATAAGCTCTGGAGCTGGGATCTTATCACTTTTAGCAGCGTTTACATTAATGGCAGAAGGTAACAGGTTCCAGAGGTCGTTATTTTTCCAAATAGAAAAAGGAATTACGTGGTCTAGTGCGTAACGCCCAATCCGTTTCCCGGTCCATACGCAGTGTACCTGACCTTGGGTGTTGAGTATATCTTGATACAGTTTTTTAGACTCCGCGATATGGCGGGCGGTTATCGGACTTTTTAAAACTTCGTTCAATACACGTTTTACCGAAAGTTCTTGCCCTGAGGCATTCAATGAAAACTCTGCCCATTTAAACAATATGGCATCCTGGCCTCCTATAAAACTGCCTAAGATTTTAAACGTCTCATAATAGTCTCTTGGTATAGAGAATGAACCGAATTCCAGTATCAGATACTCCAGATCCAGATGTTCTGGTCTTCTGAGTCTTTTATTCTGATACTCAAATATGGAGTAGTATGCATCACTTATGGACCGTCCTATATATTTCATAGGTATCTTCGTGATGGTGTCTCGTATTTTTTTAATGAGATTAAAAAAAGGGTCCTGTATAGTAGCCGGTATTTCCTTATTCTTTAGGTCATTGTAAAAAGCCGAAAAACAACCTCTAGGTCGATACCAATCGATCAATTGTATAAAGGGTTCCCTAAAGGCCAGATTTGCGCTCCCGTTAATCTGCGGGATGGGTGTATGCGATTCTAAAATGGGATAATAATACAACAGCCACTTTTCGATTAGTAAGCCTGTAGGGATTTGTACCCGGTCACTGCTTACAAGAAGATAGGGAGAGTTTTCTTGTATAAGATCAATCACCCCCGTAAAATTGCAAACTTATACGTTGTACTTTTACTATCCCTGGCTATAATTTTACTGATGTTGTAAAAAGTTTTATTATTCACAGAGCATTGTATCAAACTCTACACGAAGTTGAGTTGAACCACTATCATCAACTGTAACCCAATGAAAATTTCTCAATATATAGGAGTTTCCTCCGTCTAATTCCACCCATTCATCTATCCCCTTTGCAGCATTTTTCAAGTCGTTTTTAGTAGTAAGTCCTATTGGAGCTGTGTAACTTCTTTCTTTTATGAGATACTTACATTTTGAATTTAAAAATTGTTGTGCATCCGTCTGTACTATGAAAATTGATTTGGTAAGTTCAGGCAAAGTCTTATTGACTTCCATTGGTGTCATTGATGTTATACACGAATTAAACGATAGTAAGATTCCAATTATAAAGAACACAGACGGTACATTTCTATTCATTTATTAATATTGATTTTTTTTATTTTACCTATTTCAGTCTCATTAAGCACACTAATGGAAGTATTATCACGGATTTGTAAGCTAAGTGTTGGTTTTTTGGTCAAGTTAAATATTTTCTATCTAACGCTACAACCGCTTGTTGGCGATGAATCGTTGCTGTAGGTTGGTTTTGGAATTTTTAGGTCTATTTGAATTGAAAATCATTTTTTATTATATATTTGAGGCGTTAAACTTACTTTAATTAAACCAATCAATCCCCTACGATTTATTAGATTTGCACTCAATTAATGAGTTATTTAGAACAGAAGTCAACATTTAATATAGATTCAGCCAAAGAACTAATTGAATTGAACTATTATGCACCTAGTGTACACTGTTCATACTATGGTAGTTTTCAATTTATGAAATATACCTTAAAGAATTATAATAAAACAACCTATGAGCAGATAGAACAAGAATGTTTGAAAGCTCCTAATGGAACTCACGGATATATCATAGGTAATACTTTAGCTATACTCAAATCTAAAATCAAAGACAATAGAGAGTTTGCAAAAATTAAAAGGGTTATAAAAGACTTGAAAACTTTTAGAATTAAATCCGACTACTTTAATGAGCAAATTTTAAGTGACGAAGCAACTAAAAGTCTAGAGTTTAGCGAATTAATAATTAGAACTGTAAAAACCAACGTAAAATAATGAAGTCAGTAGATTTTTTAGGCAATAGTTTAGAAATACTTCACGATAAATTTTCTAATTGTAATATTAGATATGAGTTCATATCTAAAACCAATGTTCATTTAGTTGAAGTTACTCCGTTTGATTTTTACAATGATGAATCATATATAGATGAGGAATTGTTATTGGAAGAAGAATTTGAAAGTCTTTACCCACATGAGGAAATTGTTTTTATCTCGGTAGATTCTTTGAATAAGATTGAAAATCCTCTTTTAGAACTTTATAGTAAGAAAGAAGGTATGATATCCGCTGATTTCTCAGTAACGGATAATCTCGTTTATTTTACTGGATATGTGCCTGAAGATTATGAGAATGAAAATATTATTGAAAATAATTACGCCCTAGCAGCATAACTATGAGTAGTATTTCCAAGTTTCAATTTAAAGGTTATAGAATTAAAAAGTCGTTCATTGAATTAGAAGAAAATTCAAATTTTGACAATCTTAAAATAAGTTTTAAAGTCTCTGGTTTAGTAAATCAAAAAGATAATATTTTTCTATTAGATCTTGGAGTTAATATTTCAAATCAAAAAGAAGATTTGAAAATACAAGTGGATGCTATAGGTACATACCAATTTGATGGCATAGACAAACTTGAAGATCAAGAAATTAGTACTTTCTTTTACGTTAATTCATCTGCCCTTCTATTTCCTTACTTACGAGCTTATATTTCTACATTGACTAATTTGTCAGGCAATAAGAGTGTTACACTTCCAACGATGAATTTAACTAGTTTAGGAGAAGAATTAAAGTCAAATACCAAGTTTGTAGCAGAATAATCAACAAAACTGGCCTACAACTGCATAAAAATCTGGTGGTATTTACCCTGCATTTATGGGATAAATGGCACGTTTGACCGAAATAGCCAGGCACCCTCACTCTGAAATAGTACTAAAATTCCGTAATTTTAGGTGATTTCTTTTAACTACTTTAGTAATTCACTAGTAATCTATCTTAAATGGGTCACGTATCTAAACGCATTGTTATGCGCGCCTGTGATGTTTTATTTGAAAACTTCACGCCTCAGGACTACCTGAATAACCTCCATAATTTATTCGATGATCCGGCATTTGAAAAATTCAAAGATCAATTGTCAATCGCTCAATTCCAGTCTTTTCTTGATTACATTCTACTTGAACAGGAAGCTGCTGCAGAGGCTATAGAAACCTTCTCCGGATACTATGAGAAAAAAAGCAGTGGTGAATACGATGAGTTTAACCCGCAACCGAAGTATGAAGACACTGTTTTCACTAATCTGGCTGGATCAGAGGGATCTTCTTGGATTCCTGTTATTAAAGTTTTATAAATTTTCCGCCTAAATTTTCGTCATCTTTTACTTCAGCGAACCGTCGATTCTTAATTTTTAATGGGATTGAATACTTGATAAGAAGACGTATTTTATTCTGGTTAATTCTTACGTTTTCTTTATGGCTGTTTATCACAGCATACATAATATACCTTTCAAACAAAACATATCCAGCAATTTCCACCCAATGCCGATCTATCATTCTTGTTGTTCTAATCTTGGCCTTTTTACTAAAATTACTTCCAACATCAATTAGACTATAATCAGAAACTGCAAATCTAGTTCTAAGCGCCTCATTGTGCATTTCGGATAACTGTCTTATACTCAAAGGGTCTTTGTCATAGTCCCAAAATCCAATATAACCATACTCTCCTCCTTTCTTAACATCTTCTATATCATTACCTCTTGGATACATTATATTTGATGTATAGCTCTTACTGCTTACGTCAGTTATCCATCCAAATGGCGAACGCATAAGAATCATTAAGTCTCCCACGAATGGTAATCCAACTTCTCCTTGAAGATTGTGCTTTAATTCCTTAAAATTTAAAATGTCTAGCTGAATATTTTTTGGATTGTTTGCTGCTCGCTTAAGAGCAGATGATGAATATCCTCGTTCCGTTACCATTAATCCATAATCCGCACCTATATCATCGGCCATACTGATGAATTCTTCAACAGATTTTACATTTACTTTCTTATTGTAGAATTTACAATCAACTATCGTAATGAAGTATTCGTTACCAACTTTTTCTCTTATGTAAACATCAATCTGTCTACTTCTTTTAGAATAACGTCCAATTACAGAATGATTGAATATAATTTCCTCATCTATATAGATGCTTTTGAGCTCTTCGTAAACCTGCTTTTCATATTCTTGCCAATTCATCCTAATATATTTACAGAGTTATTATAGATTTAACTTGATAAAATAGTTTTCTAACTACTACTAAATTTTTGTTTAACAGTAATTTACTAAGTAATATGTAAATTTTCGGTAATAATATAGGGGATTTATAAGGCTTGTTAATTAATATAGTATATGGGTAAAAGATTTTGCTCAGCAATACTTGGGTTTTCATTGTGCAACGGGACAGGCTGTACCGGCCGCACGAACGCTAATTACATTTTTTAAAGTTATTCCTTTTTAAATCCGGGATTCATAATCTGATTAATCAAATATAGTAAGGATTTCTTCTAAATTGCTGACGATTGCACCCGCAACAAAACTGATTATAGAATATACGATCACTCTCTTCAGTTGTTTATTTTGCAATTTTAGATTCTCAGAAGTTAGATTTCTAATTTCTTCTTCTTTTTTTCTTATTAAGTTCTGTTCCTCTTGGTCAGTCGCAATTTTAGTTAGTCCGCCGTTTTTCAAAAATGTGGAGATCCCATCGTCAGGAACAACAATAATAAAAGGATCATTATAGGTAGGACTGTTCAATATTATAATTCCCTTTTTCTCAAGTGTTTTACATATAACAATAGCTTCATCCCTGTTGCTGAAAAAGTCATATACGGTTTGTCTTTCTAAAGCTCCATCAGATAGTAACTTTTTTAGAAATTCATCTCCTTTTTGTGATTGCTCTTTAGTTAATTCTATGTTCATTTTCAAATGTGTGGCAACTTGTTATATCACCAATTTCTACGTCTCTTCCTCAAAATTTGAGGAATATCAATCCTTTAGCGTTGTATTTATAAGAATAGATCTTTTTTTTGAAAGTTATTTACAGAATCCTGTAATCCCCTTATTAGCAATAGGCGTTTACGCTTTCTTTTGAGGGTCTTCTATCAGATAACTACCATTCCGTACTTTTTTGATTTTTTGAAAATATTTATTTCCATCTATATCTGAAAAGTTTAAGTCTATTTCATAGGGTTCTTCTATTGCGGGATTATGAGTATTAGCATTTGGATAACCATTAATATTTAATAAGTTATTGTTGTCAACGCTTCTATTTTCAATTTTAGGTTGAAGGTTTACAAATTTAGTATCAACCTCTTTAATAGTTACATTCTCGGCTCTTTTTCCCAAGTTTTGTAGCATCAACTTAAATCCATCAGGACCAGATGAAGAACCTTCAAAAGAAAAATACGGTTTAATTTCGCTTAAACGTTTTTGAGCTTCTAATTTAATTTTGCTTTCGGCAGTGTCTTTATCGTGTAAGAATATTCCAGTCTGAAGCTCTAATTGTTTTTCTATAAGTCTATTGGATTCTTTCATCAAGCTCGCCTGATATTGAAAGTGGCCAGATTGAATTATCATTTGGTCTGCTTGTGACTTTAGCTGAAGGACAATATTATTTTGCTCTATCGCCATCTTTTCCAAAGAATTCAGTTTACGTTCTTGTTCTTTATCTTTCATAAACAGCTTATATAAGCTAACAATTGTAATTGGAACACCTAATAAAACTCCTATTGCAGAAATCCAATCTGTTATTGAACTGGTTTGTATTGTATCTTGAATTATCATTGTTTTTTGCTTATTGCTAACGGTTACGGTTATCGCAAGTTGCAGGAGTAGGAACGCGGATTTGTCAGCTTAGTATTGGTTTGTTGATCAAGTTAATTATTTTCTTACTGACGGTGACGCTTATTGGCGATAAACCGTTGTTGGCAGCCATGCCTTATTCCTTATAACATATATAGTGAGCTCGATCGTATAATTCATCAAAAGTGATTATCTCCACATTTCTTGAATCTCTTCTGTAAAGCTCAAAAGTTTTCTTTTTTATTTCGCTAATTTTTTCTGAATCTCTTGATTCTTCAATTTCTTTCTTTATGTTCCCAGCTATTAGAATGCATTTTGAATCATAACCTTTTTGAGTGATTCTATTACCTTCATTATCAAAAGGATCTTTTTCTAGTTTAATTTGACCCGCAGCTTTCTGTTCTAATATTTGTGAAACTGCATAAACTAAATGATTAGAAATACTCCAACTTCCTGATCTGTTTTTACCACTTCTAGTATTTAAAAATAAATCTGTACTTGGAGTTTTAAGTTCAACAAATGTTGTGTAGTAATTATCACCAATTAAAAAATCTGCATTTACCTGTTCTTTTCCAGCACCATCTGTATCTGAAGCGGAAAATTCTTTTTGTAAAATATTCTGGAATCTATAGCTTAATCCATAACCAAATATCCAAGGATTTTTATGAAAGAAGTATTGCCAAGCTATTTCTTCCCTTGAGTTTTCATTTATTGAAAGGCCATTTTCTTCACCTTTCTCTATCATTTCGGATATTTCTGATTGCTCTTTTTTATACTTTTCAAGATAGCCTTCTTCATTTAGCAATCTTTCAAACACTCTAAGCTGGTTCTTTCTATATCCAGTATTTACGATATCCTGACTAGTGACAATCTCATTATCTAGTAACTGTTGAATTAAATCAGCGCCTTCATTTCCTTGTAAAAGAGTAGATATTTTCTTTCTTGTTTCTTCATCTAAAATATCGAAAGAATTCTCAGCTAATTTAAGTCTTCTCTCAGAAATTGTACTTAGATCTAGGTCGTGAATAAAATTTAGGAAAAGTTCTAATTGAGCAAAATTAAATTTTGAGAAGGAAATTTTTTGTCTTTCTTCTGTCCCGACTAATTTTATTATATCAATGCCTTCAATATCATTTCTACTAGGTAGAAATTTAATTTGCATAAAGGTTTTAGATGATAGTTGAACTTCGGCAGTATCATCATCAGGAAAAACTACTTTGAAAATCGTCCATTTTCAATTTTATGACTATATAATTGTTCTAATCTAAAATTGTCTAGGATTTCAGCTCTCGATTTATTTCTAAGCATTTAAATTTTATTTCAAGGTTAGTTTAGGCATTGCTTCCAACTTGTTATATCAACACTAAATATATTGATATCTCCTAAATATTTACAGAAGATCAACACGTTAGCGATGCGTTTATAAAAATAGACTTTTGTCTTAGAACTAGTTTACAGAATCCTGTAGTCCCCTGATTTAAACTAAAAAAAGGGGGTAAATCCCCTTAAAAGATCCCTTTTGTTCGAACCTATTTCCAGTTTCCTTCGGGTTTTGTTCGAGAAACACCACCTTTTTCCGAAGCCCTCTCGAAGGAGACCCGAACGAGACTCGAAGCAAACCCCTCTAAAAATCGAATTGCTATGTGGGAATAGGCAGTAGCATGTAAGAGGATGCTGCAGTATGCGAGACCGTTCAATTGCGTGCAAGGGGATGCCATTTGAAACAGCTTATCGTATTGGGAATTTTAAGAATTACGGTAAGCTTCAGTGCTATTTATAAACGAATTGTTGCAAGTTGTCTAAGACGAGTGAAGAATGAGCGAGAGGAAGACACGAGTACGAAATTAGCATTGATCGCGGTGGCCAATAAGCTTTTAAAACAAGCCTTTGCCATTGCTAAATCAGGATTACCCTACGATGAAAATTTCGTTTCTGTTCTTAGTAAAGGATAGATCAAAAAAGGAATAAATGGAATAAATGGAATAGTTAAGATCTGCTATTACATATTTTAGCAAAGCATAAGTAGGTCTACAAATTTAATGTATAGGCAGCGTTGTTTTTACCTAAGTTCTGTATTGGACTTAGTTATTTTCTCTTTGTTTATAATATTCAGCAAATATTTCGCCACACAAATAACCTGTTGCCATAGAAAATTTCAATCTTAATTCATAATCAGGATTAATAAAATCCTCACTTGAAATTTGAAGCACAGAGTTAACATATTCCTGAATCAGTTGCTCATTAACGGTCTTTTTACTATTCCTGAACTTTTATGACCAAACTTTCCAAAATGTTCTATCATTCCTATTTTTAGACTATGATTATATCTTTCTTTGAAAAAGTTTGCGTCTAAATTATTGGATAAATTTTCGAGGTAACAATTAATTGTGAATTCGGTAATAATATGTCCTTTAAGAATTAATAACTCTAAGTCATAAATATTTTTAAAATGATTTAAAAGAAGTTCTTCGAATTCTTCTAAATTATAGTTTCTTATTTGTTCCATCTCATTTTTGGTAAATTAAGCCCCACGGTATTGGTTAAGGCAGGTAGCGTGGAGCAGGGACGCGTTCTTGTCGGCTTATTTGTTTTTTACTTGGTGTCTAAAATATCACTTTTTACTCGAATGCCCGCTATTCGCGCTTAACCGATGTTGGGCATAGTTTATTGTGTTTTAGTAATTCTTATTAAATCACCTATACTAATATAGAAAAGAATCACACATTGAGAAACTTCAAAATGTGTTACAGAAGAATGAACGCCTTTACAAGATTTTTCATAAACTAAGTCTAATTTTTTACCTAAATCCTTAAGTTGTTCATCGATTATATTTAAACTAGTTTTTGAGAAAATAAGATTTTCATAAATAAATTGCCAAATTCTAGATATGTACTTATCATCGCTTAGTATCCTCTCTTTTCCATCAAGTCCTATTACTTTATTTTTAGTAGATGGATATAAACAATCCGCTAAATCTTTTAAAATAATTCTGATGATCAATAATGCTTGAGAAAGACCAATATCTGTTTTTTCATCTAATCGATTTTCTAAATCGATAATTTGATGTTTGAATTTAGGGGATAGACTAATCAAATATTCATCTACCATTGATTTATTATCATCAAAATAAGTAGACAGCTTTTTACCTGATAAAATATTTAATTCAGTATCAGATAAGAAATTATGTACTCTAGTTTTAATTCTAGAGATGATTTGCTTCATTCCATTTTCCAACCCTATCAAATCGTTAACAGCTGATGATTTAGCTTTTTCAATAAAATATTTATCTTGATGATGCATTCCATCTGAATTGATTAAATTCTTTCTTCGTTCTATTGTTGATTTAATTTCAACTTCAATTTCACCAACTGATACCGGTAGAACCTTCTTTTCTGAATTTGGACCATTTTTGCTAGATAAGCTCCGTATCATTAATTCTCTTTCGTTAATCCACTTTTCAAAGAAATCCTTTCTGTAAGATTCAAATTCAGATTGATTGAACTTTATGATATAATCTTTGAAAAACTCAGATTGTTTATCTGAATGAACAAGTTTATTTGACTCTAAATCTAACCACATTAAATTGTAATAGTCACCTCTCAATTTTGCAATTCTTTTAGAATCATTAATAATTAAACTTAATTCCTCATTTGAATAAAGTTTTTCAATTAATTCTTTTATTAGTCCTAATACATATTCTTCTGTTTTCAAATAATGTGGTTTTAAATAATGCCTAACTTTTTATATCAACACTAAATATACAGATACCACATCGATATTTACTGGATATCACCACTTTAGAGTTGTATTCATAAAAATAGCCATTTGTTTTAGATGTAGTTTACAGTATCCCGTAAACCTACTAAAAATGTATAGCCATTTCATGATTTAAACCTTAGGGTATATAGATATAGTAGGATTTATATATAAACCTGTATAGCTATTTTAGGACGGATCACATTAAATTCGTGTAGTATAGTATCACCTAGGCAAAGCCCACTCAAAGCCCATGATAAAGTATGAAGAGTGTATGAAAATTAGTTTAGATAACAAGGCTAGAAATTAAATAAATCTAGGAACCGAATACTATAACGGTTCATCAGGCCAAAAATCCTTAGGAGAGCATTTTAAAACCTTTGCTATATCATTTAGATTTCTAACATTGTACTTGGCATTTTTTGATGGTGCTTCTCTATCACCAATAAAACCAACTCCCTTATTTAATTGAAGAGATAAATTTTCTTGACTAAAGCCCCTAGAAATTCTTAAATCTTTAACTTTAGCTATTATGAAAAGTTCTATTTCGTTTAATTTTGTTGACATAGTCTACAAATAGCCTGAAAATCAAAGTTTTTTTCAATGGACTATAGTCCATATTTTATTTTTTATTATATTTACTTCATAATTATATATTTGCGAAACTTCTAGTAAAAAATTAGAAGCATTCGCTTTGAATCTCGTATCAGAAAACTGGTAATTTTTAGCACACGAGAGGATAAGCTAAGGATGCTCACGACCCGGGCGTGTCATCCGACTTATTCATGTGCATGGTATACCAGTACCTCTGATATGATAAGTTGAGACACGCCCTTTTTGTATTCGGGTATTTCGTGAAACTTCAACCACACTTCAAAGTCGTGTTTCTTCGTTTATAAAGCTTCGTAAAAAAGCATTCTCCCCTACTTTAAAAAGACCAAAATGGTCGCCGCTCGTTGTAGCATAATGTGAAATTGGGTATGCCTTAGCATCCTTAAATCAAATAGCGTATGACAAACATGCTAACGGGAGCATACTATTCCGCTAATCCACCCGTGGGTTATGGGTTGCTTCACTGCGATGTAATCTGTAGTTGGGTTGGGAGCCGCCGCTGTCTTTGGCCAGTAGCGCGGGCTTATATCGGGTACGGTTTAAGCACACCGGTGAATTAGCCACAATAAAAAAGAGCTGA
>TARA_R110002051_G_scaffold319066_2_pt1 | contig 33308 bp, 26 predicted proteins | sample TARA_R110002051 | Tara Oceans TARA_R110002051 (sample SAMEA4397023) | marine metagenome | biome: Polar Biome; feature: [MES] marine water layer (ENVO:01000295) within the mesopelagic zone...; material: water (ENVO:00002006), including particulate matter (ENVO:01000060) such... | reverse complement strand
CAAGCAGGCGGATGGTCGCCGGCAAGCCGTTCATGATGCGGAACAGGGCCGTGAAATCATCGCGCTGATACGGCAGCAGCTTGGTAATGGCCGCGCGCCGTGCTTCCGGATCGCGGGCCAGGATCATCTCGCGCATGTGCACGATCCGCTCCGGATCGAAGAACATGTGCTCGGTCCGTGACAGGCCAATACCTTCGGCGCCGAAATCGACGGCGGTCTGGGCATCCAGCGGGGTTTCCGCATTGGCCCGGACACCGAGGGTACGGAACTCGTCCACCCAGCCCATCAGCTCACCGAAATCGCCGGTCAGCTCAGGCTTGATGGTGGCTACTTCGCCCTTCATCACCTCGCCGGTGGTGCCGTCCAGGGTGATGATGTCGCCTTCGGCGAACTCACGTCCTCCGGCCAGCATCACCTTGTTCTTGCCATCGACCTTGATCTCGCCCGCACCGGAAACGCAGGGCGTGCCCATGCCGCGTGCCACGACAGCCGCGTGGGAGGTCATGCCGCCGCGCGTGGTCAGGATGCCTTCGGCCACGTGCATGCCACCGATATCCTCGGGGCTGGTCTCGTTACGAACCAGGACGACTTTCTTGCCGGCCTTGACCCATTCTTCCGCTTCCTCGGCGGTGAACACGATCTGGCCGCTGGCGGCGCCGGGGGAGGCGGGCAGGCCACGGCCGACCACATCGCGCGTGGCACTCGGGTCCAGGGTCGGATGCAGCAGCTGGTCGAGCTGGGCCGGGTCGATACGGCGTACGGCTTCGCGCTTGTCGATAAGGCCTTCACGCACCAGGTCGCAGGCAATCTTCAGAGCGGCCGCGGCCGTGCGCTTGCCGTTCCGGGTCTGCAGGATCCAGAGCCGGTTCTGCTGAACCGTGAACTCCATGTCCTGCATGTCGCAATAATGGGCTTCCAGCTTGTTCCGGATCGCCACCAGTTCCTTGTAGACGTCCGGCTGGACCTCTTCCATGGAGGCGAGATCCCCGCCGCCTTCCTCGCGCTCGGCGATGGTGAGGGGCTGCGGCGTACGAATGCCGGCGACCACGTCCTCGCCCTGGGCGTTGACCAGGAATTCACCATAGAAGCGGTTGTCGCCGGTCGAGGGATTGCGGGAGAAGCAGACGCCGGTCGAGCAGTCGTCACCCATATTGCCGAACACCATGCTCTGCACGGAAACGGCGGTGCCCCAGGATTCGGGAATGTCATGCAGGCGGCGGTAGGTATTCGCACGCTGGTTCATCCAGGAGCCGAACACGGCGCTGATCGCACCCCAGAGCTGTTCCTTCGGGTCTTCCGGGAAATCCCGGCCCAGGACCTCTTTCACCCGCGCCTTGTATTCGGTGACGATGGTCTTCCAGTCGTCGGCCGTCATTTCCGTATCGAGGCTGTAATCCTTGAGCTCTTTATACTCTTCGAGGATTTCCTCGAAATTGTAATGCTCTACCTCCAGCACGACGTCGCTGTACATCTGGATGAAGCGGCGGAAGCTGTCATAGGCGAAACGCTCGTCGCTGGTTTCGCGGGCGAGGGCGGCGACGGTGGTGTCGTTCAGGCCGAGATTGAGGACTGTGTCCATCATTCCGGGCATGGACGCACGGGCACCGGAACGGACGGAAACCAGAAGCGGTTTTTCGGTGGAGCCGAAGCCGCGTCCGAGAATTTCTTCAACGGCTTTCAGACCGGCTTCCACCTGATCGGCTAGATCGCTCGGATAGGTCCGGCCGTTGGCGTAATAATGCGTGCAGACCTCGGTCGAGATCGTAAAGCCCGGGGGAACAGGCAGCCCGAGATTGGCCATCTCGGCCAAATTAGCGCCCTTGCCACCCAGCAGCTCCCGCAATTTGGCCGAACCGTCGGCCTTGCCTGCTCCGAAATTGTACACCCACTTAGCCAAGATCCGCTCTCCGAGTCATGGTTCCGGTGCCTCGCATCCAGGGCACCCGCGCCCGTGGTATCGGCACCGTTTGGTTGTTGCACCTGCGAAAAGGTCCAACGGGGTCGGATGGTGTTTACTCAAAGAAATGCGTCGTTGAAAGGAAAGAGTCGCGGTCCGGGGCGGAATTTGACTCTTTCGTGACGCGCTTTTTGTGAATCAGTGGGCCATCAGGACCGGTACGGTCAGATTCTCCAGAATATCGCGTGTGGTTCCGCCGAAAATATCCTCACGGATACGGGTCCGGCTATAGGCGCCCATGACCAGGATATCGGGGTCCGTCTTGCCGCAATGGGTCAGGATCGTATTTGCGATGCCGCCGCTATCCGGCAGGACAACCTGGCGGGCATCGATTCCATGGCGCCGGAGATGCCGGAGGATGTCATGGCCGCAATCGGGCGGGGTGTCTTTCGGGACCACGGTAACGATGTCGATCCGGCTTTTGGTCTCCAGAATCTGCATGGCGTCGGTCAGAGCGCGGGCGGCCGGGCGGCTGCCGTCCCAGGCGACAACGGCAAACTCATTGAAGGGTCGGTCTGCATATTTCTTCGGCACGACAATCACGGGCTTGCCGGAGAGCAGCACGATGTCTTCCGGGCGGATTTCCGCCTTCACTCCGTTTGACGCGGTGAATTGGCCGACCAGCAGGATGTCGAAATAACGTGCGCCTTTTGCCAGAACCCGGTTCGGCTCGCCCTGTTCGGCGATCCAGTCTCCCTTGCTGGTGTGGCCGAGGGCCGCCAGTTCCTCGCGGAACTGCGCCTTGATGCCGGAGACGCTGTCCTGCTCCGCCTTTTGCAAGGTTTCAAGGATGCTGTCCGGTATCCATTGGCGGGTCTGGTTATCCAGATTGAGTGGCGGATTTACATGCAATCCGGTGATGGAGGCACCGTATTTGGCAGCCATGCGGACCGCAAGACGGAGCGCAGCATGACTGTTAGCCGTGCCATTATAGGCAACGGCCAGATCCTTTATTGCCATTCATTCCTCCCATGGCCGCTTATTCTGCGGCTTCCACGCTTTCCCGCACGGCTTCGATCTTGGCCGCGCAGAATTTGAACTCCGGAATCTTTCCCATCGGGTCGAGCTGCGGATTGGTCAGCAGGTTGGCAGCGGCCTCCGCGAAACAGAACGGGATGAAAATCATGCCCTCCGGCACGTCCACATCCTGCCGGGCTTTCAGGACGACGGTGCCGCGCCGGGTCGTGACCTGGACATAGTCCCCGGCCAGCACGTCCATCCGTTTCATATCCCAGCGATTGAGACCGGCAATGGCTTCCGGCTCCAGGGCATCCAGCGTCGCGGAGCGCCGGGTCATGCTGCCCGTGTGCCAGTGCTCCAGCAGGCGTCCCGTGGTTAGGATCATCGGATAATCCGCATCCGGCAGTTCAGCCGGTGCCGTGACCTGGGCCGGGACGATCTTCGCCCGGCCGGACTCCGTCGGGAACCGGTCGCCGAAGATGATGTCGTTTCCGGGCTTGTCCGGTGCATTGCAGGGATAGGTAACCGCTTCCTCGCGTTCCAGCCGCTCCCAGGTGATGTTCTTCAGGGAGGGCATGATCTCCGTCATCTCGGTGAAGATGTCGGAGGGGTGCTTGTAGTCCCAGTCCAGCCCGATGCGCTGTGCCAGCTCCTGCACCAGCTCCCAGTCCTGCCGGGCCTGACCCGGGGCGGGAACCACGGGGCGGGCGATCTGCACCTGACGGTTGGTGTTGGTGAAGGTGCCCCATTTCTCCGCATGGGCGGAGGCGGGTAGCACCACGTCCGCATGCCAGGCGGTCTCGGTCAGGAAGATGTCCTGCACCACGAGATGTTCGAGATGGGCCAGTGCCGCGCGGGCGTGGTTCTGGTCCGGATCGGACATGGCCGGGTTTTCGCCGAGGATATACATGGACTTGATTTCGTCGCGCAGGATGGCGTCGATGATCTCGACCACGGTGAGTCCCTTGACCGGCGGCAGGTCCGTTTTCCAGAATTCCTCATAGGCAGAGCGGATACCGGGATCCTCGACGGACTTGTAGTCCGGGAAGACCATCGGGATCATGCCGGCGTCGGAAGCGCCCTGCACATTGTTCTGACCGCGCAGCGGGTGCAGGCCAGCGCCCTTCCGGCCGATCTGGCCGGTGGTCAGGGCCAGCGCGATCAGGCAGCGGGCATTGTCCGTGCCATGGATATGCTGGGAGACACCCATGCCCCAGAAGATCAGCGAGGCGGTGGATGTGGCGTAGAGCCGGGCGACGGAGCGGATGGTCTCGGCGGGAATACCGCAGATCTCTTCCATCTTCTCCGGAGCGAAATCCTTGATGCTGGACTTCAGCGCCTCGAATCCCTCGGTATTCGCGGCGACATACTGAACGTCGTAGAGATTTTCCTCGACGATGGTGTGCAGCATGCCGTTCAGCAGGGCGACGTCGGAGCCGGGCTTGAACTGCAGAACCTTCGTTGCATGGCGGGCGAGACCGTTATTCTGGCCGCGCGGATCCATGATGATCAGCTCCTTGCCCTTCTTGGCAGCGGCTTTCAGGAACGTCGCCGCGACCGGATGGTTCTCCGCCGGGCGGGCACCGATCACGATGATGCAGTCGCTGTCCTCGGCGGCGGTGAAGGGAGCCGTCACGGCGCCGGAATTCAGTCCCTCCATCAGGGCGGCGACCGAGGAAGCGTGGCAGAGCCGGGTGCAGTGATCGACATTGTTGGTGCCGAAACCCTGCCGGATCAGTTTCTGGAAGACATAGGCTTCCTCGTTCGAGCATTTCGCCGAGCCGAAACCGGCAAGCGCATCGCCGCCATCGCGGTCGATCACCTTTTTCAGGCCGGAGGCCGCGCGTTCCAGGGCCTCTTCCCAGGTCGCCTCGCGGAAATATTTCGAGACATCGCCGCGATCGATTTCCATGTCGCCGGCTTTCGGCGCGTCATCGCGCCGGATCAGCGGCACGGTCAGCCGGTCGGGATGATGGATGTAATCGAAGCCGAAGCGGCCTTTGACACAAAGACGGTTGTTGTTGGCCGGGCCGTCCCGTCCGTCGATGTGCAGGATCTTGTCGTCCTTCACATGCACCCGGGTCTGGCAGCCGACACCGCAATAGGGGCAGAGCGTATCGACCACGCGATCGGCGTATTCCGTCCGGCTTCCGGCTTTATCGAGCAGGTTGGCTTCCATCAGCGCGCCGGTCGGGCAGGCCTGAACGCATTCACCGCAGGCAACGCAGGTGGACTCCCCCATGCCTTCGTCGAAATCGAACACTACCTTCGAGCCATGCCCGCGATAAGCCATGCCGATAACATCATTCACCTGGACTTCACGGCAGGCCCGGACGCAGAGATTGCAATTGATGCAGGCATCCAGATTGACCGTGATGGCGGAGTGGCTGATATCCGCTTTCGGTCTTTCGCTTCCGGGGAAGCGGCTGCCGTCCCCGATCTCCATCTGGTCGACCCAGTTCCAGAATTTGGAGTCCGGATCGTGGCTGGTCTCGCGTTCCGGCTGATCGGCGATCAGCAGCTCGAAGACCATGTCGCGGGATTTCTTCGCTCGCTCGCTCGCCGTTTGCACTTTCATGCCCGGCGTCGGGGTGCGGACGCAGGAGGCGGTGAGGGTGCGTTCACCCTCTACCTCGACCATGCAGGCCCGGCAGTTACCGTCGGCCCGATAGTCTTTCTCCGGCTGCCAGCACAGGTGCGGGATCTCGGTGCCGAGGCGGTCCGCCACCTGCCAGATGGTTTCGCCGGACAGTGCTTCGACGGTTTCTCCGTTCAACTCGAAAGAGATGCGATCGCTCATTTCAGGTCTCCCGGGAAATATTTCATCACTGATCGGATCGGGTTGGGCGCTGCCTGGCCAAGCCCGCAGATGGAGGCGTCGGCCATGACCGCGCTGAGTTCTTCAAGAAGGCCTGTGTCCCAACTCGGTTGCTGCATCAGCTTGACGGCCTTCTCGGTGCCGTTACGGCAGGGCGTGCATTGGCCGCAGCTCTCGTCCTCGAAAAACTTGAGAAGGTTAAGGGCGACGTCCTTCATGTCATCCTTGTCGGACAGAATGACAACGGCATGGGAGCCGACGAAGGAGCCGTGCTGCTCAAGCTGGCCGAAATCGAGCGGGATGTCCGCCATGTCTTTCGGCAGGATTCCGCCGGAGGGGCCGCCAGGCAGATAGCCCTTGAAGCTGTGCCCATCAGCCATGCCGCCGGAATGATCCTCGATCAGCTCGCGCGCGGTGGTGCCGGCCGGGACCAGCTTCACGCCCGGGTTCTTCACCCGGCCGGAAACGGAATAGCTGCGCAAGCCCTTGCACCCGTTCTTGCCCTGATCCTCGAACCACGCGGCGCCGTTCTTCAGGATCTCCGGCACCCAGTAGAGCGTCTCTATATTGTTCACCAGCGTGGGGCGGCCGAAGATGCCGTTGACCGAGACATAGGGCGGGCGATGACGCGGCAGACCGCGCTTGCCCTCAATGGATTCGATCATTGCGGACTCTTCACCGCAGATATAGGCGCCAGCGCCACGGCGCAGATTGATTTTCGTGTGTTTTGCCAAACCTGCTGCCTCAACGGCGGCGATTTCCTTCAACAGGATTTCGCGGGCCGCAGGATATTCGTCGCGCAGATAGATAAAGACCTCTTCGGCCTCGACCACCCAGGCGCCAATCAGCATGCCTTCGAGGAACTGATGCGGGTTGCTTTCAAGAAACAGCCGGTCCTTGAAGGTGCCGGGCTCGCCCTCGTCGCCATTGATCGCCATCAGGCGCGGGCCTTGCTCGGCACGCACGAAACTCCATTTCCGCCCGGTCGGAAAACCGGCCCCGCCGAGCCCCCGCAGTCCGCCGTCGGACAGGGTTTCGATGATGTCCTCGACGCTGCGTTTGCCGGAGATGCAGGTTTCCAGCACGGCATAACCGCCATCCTGGCGATAGGCGTCGAAAGCCTTGTACTCCGGAATATGCGGATGCAGATGGCCGCTTCGGGCGACTTCAAACACCTTGTCGGCTGTACATTTGTCAACATGCCGGTGCCCAACTTCGGCAACCGGTGCCAGATCGCAGCGGCCCATGCAGGGCGCGCGCAGCACGCGGATGTCGGCATCCGCGTTGGCTTCAAGCTCCGAGATGAGTTTTTCAGCGCCCGAAAGTGCGCAGCTCAGGGATTCACAGACCCTGATCGTCACGGGGGCAGGGCGTTCCTCACCGTCGCGGACGATGTCGAAATGCGCATAGAAGGACGCGACTTCGTAGATCTCCGACATGGGAATGCGCATTTCGGCGGCAAGCGCGTGCAGCAAACCGGCAGGCAGACAGCCTTCGCTGTCCTGAATCAGGTGCAGATGCTCAATTAACAGGTCGCGGCGGCGCGGACGGTCGCCAAGGATTTCGCGCATGCGGTCGCGGTCATCGCCATCAAGGAAACGCCCTTTTGGCAGCGCCGGAGCCTTCCGTCGGCCCGAACCGGGATGGATCTTTTTCCCGACTTTCATTTGATTCATGGTCTTTACGGCCTTCTTGTTGCTTCCTCGGCATATCCCGGGACGTTTTGGCAGAGCCCGGTGTTTCTCCCAATCGCGTCCGGTTGAACGCTATCGGCCTGTTCTTCTTTTGCTTCGCTCGTGCGCGTCATTATTTCGCTCCTGAGCGCCGCTCTTTGTTATGGAGTGCGTTCGTATATCGACCGCAGCCCTCGCATATTCTGTAACTCAAATTTCATTCCCGAAACGCTCTATGCGCCGGGCAGTCGCCAATAAATCGAATAACCTTTCAGATGATGTGTGTTCCGATCACTCCCCCGATGAAGGCTGTTTAGTCTTGGCATCTTGTATACCATAATCTCGTGTGACCCCGCTGTCGAGAGCCGGAGACAGCCATTAGACCGAAAACATTGAATATTTCCGCGGCGTTTTTTGGGTGCCCGTCCGCATGACGTGTAATGGCTGACAGCAGCTCTGGAGAAACTGGTATACAAGATACTTGGGCTTGGTATACCATTTCCATGCCATGAAAAGTTGTTGGTCCTCACCAAAAAGCAGGACTACGATTTGGCGACGGGCAAAAAGAAAAAAATAAATTTGTCCGGAAACAACATAGGGAGGAGTTCAATGAAAATCTCAAGACGTAGTCTTATGGGGCTGGCGATTGTCGCTGGTCTCGGACTCGCCGTAAATGCACCGGCGCAAGCGTTTGAACCTGTAAAGCCGATCGACTTCATCATCATGGCCGGCAAGGGCGGTGGCGCGGACAAGATGGCCCGCCTGATGCAGACAATCGTCGAAAAGCACAAGATGGCTTCCAAGCCGCTGATCCCGATCAACAAGCCGGGCGGCTCCGGTGCTGAAGCTCTGGTTCATGTCCAGAATGCCAAGGATCAGGATCACACCATCATGGTGACCCTGAACAGTTTCTATACGACGCCGATGCGTCAGCCGGGTCTTGGTGTGGACTCCATGAAATTCGCACCGATCGCGCGGATGGCGGAAGATACTTTCCTGCTCTGGGTGCACAAGGATTCCGGCCTCACGTCATTTGACCAGTGGGTTGATCACGTCAAAAGCGTGGGCAACGAATGGGTCATGGGCGGTACCGGTAAATTGCAGGAAGACCAGCTCATCACGGACTTCCTGAACGCCAATTTCGATCTGAAGATGAAGTACGTTCCCTACAAGGGCGGCGGAACGGTCGCCAAGCAGGTTGCCGGCAAGCACATCAATTCCTCCGTGAACAACCCCTCCGAAATCGAGGGTTTCTACAATGCCGGCGTGGCTGTCCCGCTGGTTGCCTTCACCAACGAGCGCCTGGACAAGTTCCCGAACGCTCCGACCATGAAGGAAAAGGGCCAGGACTTTGCCTATTACATGCAACGTAGCGTCGTCGGCGCTCCGGAAATGTCGGCGGACGCACAGGCCTACTATACCGCGCTGTTCAAAAAGGTTTTTGACAGCAAGGAATGGCAGGATTACCGCACGAGCAAGAGTCTTTATGGCGATTTTCTGAGTGGTGCTGCGTTGCAGGATTACTGGAAGGTCAATAACGAGACGCATCGCGCGATGCTGGCCAAGATGGGCGCCTCCTGATCGCCAATCTGCACACCCCCGGAACCTGAGCGTTCCGGGGGTGTGATTTTAGGGATCCGGCATCCCGTCGCTTTTTCTATTCATGATCGAATAAGGAAGGTCGCCGCACATGCGTCGCGCGGAATTGGTCACGGCTGTCCTGCTGGCAGCATTTTCCATCTATCTGATGTGGAAGAGTACCGAGCTGAAGATAGGCTGGGTAAAACATGAAGGTCCCGGTGGCGGTGCTTGGCCGTTCTGGCTGGCCGGGATAATGTTGATCTGCAACGTCTGGACAATTGTGAACTGGGTTCGCAAGGCCACGCCGCAGTCGCGCTCCCAGGATCAGTTCATGGACGCGCACGCGATCCGGATGTTCCTGCTGGTTGGCGGCAGTGTGGTCGCTCTCGCGGCCATGGTGCATATCATCGGCGTCTATGGGGCGGTGCCGATATTCATGCTGTTCTACCTGCGGATTCTGGGGCGGCACGGCTGGGTACCAACGGTGTCCATCTCCGTGGCCGCACCGGTCATTATCTTCTTCTTCTTCGATGTCGCCATGCGGATCGTGCTGCCCAAGGGATACCTGGAGCCGCTGTTCTATCCGCTTTACGACATCTTCCTTTAGCGCCGGTCTGGGGATTTAAGTTATGGAAATCATTCAGCATCTTCTGGGCGGCTTTTTGATTGCGTTCGAGCCGCTCAATCTCGGGCTGGTCATCATCGGTGTGACGGTTGGACTGTTCATCGGCGCAATGCCGGGTCTCGGATCGGTGAACGGGGTGGCGATCCTGCTGCCGCTCACTTTCCTTGTGCCGCCAACCTCCGCCATCATCTTTTTGGCCGCGATCTATTATGGTGCCATGTATGGCGGGGCGATCAGCTCGATCATGCTCGGGATACCCGGGGCATCGACAGCGGTTGCGACAACTTTCGACGGCCGGCCACTGGCTCTGAAAGGCCTCGCGGACAAGGCGCTTATCGCGGCGGCGATGGCATCCTTCTTCGGCGGTACGATCTCGATCATCCTGTTCACCGGTTTCGCACCGGCCCTTGCCAGCGTCGCACTTGATTTCGGCGATCAGGAGATCTTCGCCCTGATGTTGCTGGCCTTCGCGACCTTTGTCGGTCTCGGCGGCGACGATATCGCGAAGACCATCTTCTCTATCTGTATCGGCCTGGTGTTCAGCGCGGTTGGCATGGACATCATCAGCGGTACGCCGCGGCTGGTCTTCTTCGATATCACCGGTTTCCTGCACGGCATCAACTTCCTGGTGCTGGCGATCGGGGTGTACGGCATCGGCGAGATGCTCTGGACCATTGACTCGACACGCGGCAATCCGACCATGTCGAAAGTCGAAGTATCGATGTCCCGCACCCTGTCGCACATGAAAGAAGTCGCGCTGGACTGGAAGCCGGCCTGGATCGGCTCTCTGCTTGGATTCTTCGTGGGTATCCTGCCGGCGGCAGGGGCTACGCCGGGCTCCTTGATGGCCTACGGCATTTCGAAGATGACGTCGAAAAATCCGGATGGGTACGGCAAGGGTGAAATCGGTGGCGTGATTGCTCCCGAAGCGGCGAATAATGCCGCCTCGACCGGTGCGATGCTGCCCATGCTGACGCTCGGCATTCCGGGCTCGCCGACAACGGCTATTCTGCTCGGCGGCATGGTGATTTGGGGACTGGTGCCCGGACCTCTGATGTTCATGGAACAGTCAGATTTCGTCTGGGGGCTGACGGCCAGCCTTTATGCCGCGAATTTCTTCGCGGTGATCATCAACATCCTCTTCATCCCGGTTTTCCTCTGGGTGCTGAAGATGCCGTTCACGATCCTGGCGCCAATCATTTTCGTACTTTGTCTGGTTGGCGGCTATGCGCCGACAGAAGACATGCATGATGTCTGGCTCATGGTGATCTTCGGGTTCGGTGCCTACATGCTCCGCAAGCTCGATTATCCGCTGGCCCCGGCGGTGCTTGCCATCGTGCTTGGCCCGATTGCCGAGCCCGCGCTGCGGCAGAGCATGATCATTTCGGGCGGTGACCCCAGCGTGTTCTTCACGCGGCCGATCGCCGGGCCGATCACGATCATCGCGGTCATTCTGCTCTTGCTGCCTTTGGTCCAGGTCATCCGGAAAAAACGCAAGCAGGCTGCCAACGCACAGGGGTAGTGGAAGCATTCATGCGGAAACAAAAAAGGACGGCCATGCGGCCGTCCTTTTCTTTGCTGATGATCCTGTTCTGCCGTTACGCGGGCTTGCGTTGAAAATCAGACAAACCCGTTTGCCTTGAAGAAACTGATCATGGCATCGGCCAGGAAATCCGGCTGCTCAAGACTTGGAATATGGCCCGCATCCGGGACTTCGACATAGGACGCGTTTTTCATGGCATCGGCCATGGCCTTGACGAGTGCTGGTGGCGTTGCGCCGTCTTCCGCGCCGCACAGGACCAATGTCGGTACTGTCAGGGAAAGCGTTGCCTCGGTCAGGTCCGCATCACGGATCGCCGCGCAACAGCCGAGATAGCCAGCCTGTGTGGTCCGCGCGAGCAGATTGCGCCATCCCGCCGTCGCTGCCGGATTATTCTTCCGGAAAGCTGCGGAGAACCAGCGCTCCATGACACCGTCCGCGATGCTTTCCAGTCCATTCGCGGAGATCGCATCGATGCGGTCCTGCCAGAGGGCGGCTTCCCCGATTTTCGGTGCGGTATCCATGCAGACGAGGGCGTCGACCTGTTCCGGATACCGGGCCGCATAGTCCTGGGCAATCATGCCGCCAATGGAGACACCGCCGAGCAGGAAGCGGTCCAGCCCTGCGTGATCGGTGATGATCTTCAGATCGGCGCTCAGGTCCTGAATGGAATAGGGCGGCTCGCTGACATCCGTCAGGCCGTGGCCGCGCTTGTCATAGCGGACAATGCGTCCGATCCCTTTCAGTTTCGGCAGCAGCGGATCCCAGATCCGGAAGTCCGTACCGAGAGAGTTGGCGAGAACAAGTGTCGGGCCCGTTCCAACTGTCCTGTCGGAATAGTGAAATGTTCGTGATCCAGCTTTGAAGAATGCCATTCATTTTCCTCCCTCGCGGTCTTTTCCGCACGGGTTTTGTACCCTTAACCTGTGGAAATTCCATCCTGTTTAAGCTCTGCGTGACATGTTTCCGGACATGTGGCGCGGGATGGATGGCCCAAGGTTTCGTGAGCAAGCCGTTTTTCTCGCGATCCCCTCCTTTTCTGCGCGGCGGTCTGCGCTACCTCCAGAGGATTGATTTCGTTCGGTCGAGGGAGGACCATGATGACCAATCGTTTAAAGGCACTGACCCGACGGGAGGCGATGTTCGCTGCCGCCGGAACACTGGCGGCGCCGGCCGTGCTTTCCAGCCTGCCATCCGTCGTTGAGGCAGCGGCCCCGATGCAGGGGGCTTCACACCCGTCCCACTATCGCTTCAAGCTTGGCGGGTTCGAGGTGACCACGATCTGGGACGGGGCGATCCAGCTTGACGGTCCGCATCCGATCTTCGGGGAAAATCAGACACAGGAAGATGTGGCCAAGCTGGCAGAGGAAAACCACCTGCCGGGGAGCCGCATGGAGATCTCCTTCACGCCGGTTATCGTGAATACCGGCAGGGAAGTGATCATGTTCGACTCCGGGAACGGTAATGGCCGCCGGCCGAATGCGGGGCATCTCGCGGAGGCCCTTGGCCGGGCCGGCTTTACGCCGGACCAGATCGATATTGTCGTTCTGACGCATTTTCATCCGGACCATATCGGCGGCCTCATGGAAGGCGGAAGTGCATTGTTCCCGAACGCGCGCTATGTGACGGGCGCGACGGAATATGATTTCTGGTCCCCGCCGGAAATGGCCGAGGGCAATTTCGCAGGGGTAGGCAAGCTGGTGCAAAGCAACGTTGTCCCGTTCGCGGAGAAGATGACGTTCCTGAAGCCGGGAGAGGATGTCGTGACCGGTATCCAGGCAGTGGGGGCACCGGGACACACGCCGGGGCACATGGCCTACCATTTTGAAAGCGACGGCCGGCGGTTGCTGGCCTGGGCCGATACCACGAACCATTATGTCGCTTCCCTGCAGCGGCCCGACTGGCATGTGCGCTTCGACATGGACAAGGAAGGAGCCGCGGCAACCCGCAAGCGTTTGCTGGACATGGTTGCCGCCGACCGGATCCCGGCCACGGGATATCACATGCCGTTTCCGGCCGTTGGCTATGTGGAGCGGCACGGAGCGGCCTATCGCTGGGTGCCGGCAAGTTATCAGCTGAATCTCTAGGCCGTATGAGGATCGTACGTGCAAAATACGGCGCGCTCTTTAGGGCGCGCCGCTTCTTAACTTGCGCGACGGGCCTTGAAATCTGCTACAGTAAGAAAAGAGTGATGCAGCAGGTTTCCTGTTGATAAGGAAACGTTAACCCTTGTTGCGAAACACTCATTCGCTTGAATCCAGCGAGATGTGAGGAAGCGCATGGTAAGCTCTGATGGCAATGGCAGTGGGGCACTCTCGGCGGCGGATGTACAATCTCTGCTGAAAGACCCTTCCGCTGATAATCGCGCCGCGACGGTAGCCAAGGTCGCGGGCCAGCTTTCCGCATCCAGCTTTTCCGCGACGGAATTGCCAATGGCCCAGGAGATTCTCCGGGTCATGGCACGCGATGCGGAGCGCAGGGTTCGTGAGGCTCTGGCCCGTGAGGCAAAGTCGGCGAAAGACCTGCCGCACGATGTTGCGCTGCTTCTGGCGAAAGACGTTGAATCAGTGTCGATGCCAGTCCTCGAATTTTCCGAGGTGCTGCGCGAGGAAGACCTGATCGAAATTGCATCCGCGGCGGATGAGATGAAGCAATCGGCGATCGCCCGGCGCGAGAGCGTTTCGGAGGCCGTGGCCGAGACCTTGATCGAGAAGGGGAATCAGACAGTCGTTGAAACGCTGGTGCGAAATGAAGGCGCGGCGATTTCCGAGAACGGCTTCAAGAAGGCGATCGACCGGTTTGGCGATGACGAAAATATCCAGGATGGGCTGGTGAACCGTTCGGTGCTGCCCGTCGGGATATCGGAACGCCTGGTTTCGATCGTCTCCGATCGCCTGCGAGAGCATCTCGTGAAGAACCATGATCTGCCGGCAAACATGGCAACCGATCTGCTTCTGGAAGCACGTGAAAATGCGACGCTGAGCCTTGTCTCGAACGGTGCCGGTGCGCAGAAGGTTGAAGATCTCGTCTCTGAACTGCATCGAAATGACCGTTTGACGGAATCGATTGTTGTCCGGGCGGCCTGTCTTGGCGACCTGGCCTTTGCCCAGGCCGCACTTGCTGAGCTGGCTTCGGTCCCGTTGTTCAATGCGCAAAAACTGTTCGATGATGAAGGTAATCGCGGACTGAAGGCGCTGTTCGAACGATCGGGACTGCCGAAGCGGTCTTTCCCCGTACTGCGCAAGGCAATCGATGTGATGCGCGATACCGATTATGACGGCCTCGAGAGCGACCGGGAGAGATTCAGTCTCAAGGTCCTGGAACGTTTGTTGACGGCGTTTGAAACGGATGACTTTGGTCTTACCGAAGAAGATGTCGATTATCTGTTGAAGCGCCTGACCGCTCTGACATCAAGCACGGCAGAAGCGCGGGAACATTTGCACTGAGATCGGGTTTTTCCGGTGTTTGTGAAGGCTCTGGATCCCGCGACTTCAGCTATCGGCATGCCGCGGAATGCGTACAGTAAAGGTTGAGCCTTCGCCGGGACTGCTTTCCACGCTGATTGTACCGCCATGGGCTTCGATAATCGGCTGGCAGATGCTCAAACCCAGACCGGTGCCCCCACTATGTCTGTCATCGGCGCTGTTCACCCGGAAGAAACGGGTGAATATTTTTTCCTGAAGCTCCTCCGGAATACCTTCTCCCTGATCCATGACAGAGAAAATTATGGTGTCTTCCGTACTTTCGGCGCTGATTTTGACCTGTTGGCCGGATTTGGAAAATTTGACCCCGTTTGAGATCAGATTCGTCATGACCTGAGTGATCCGGGTTGGATCACCAGTAAATGCCGGATCTTCAGCTTCGCCACAGACCTCGAGGGTGACGCCAAGACCGGTCGAATATTGCTGCATGCTGGCAACGCAGTCGGATATCAGCAGGTTAATGTCGATCTGCTGCATATCGTACGACACCTGGCCGGCATCAATTTTCTCAATATCCAGAATATCGGTCACCAGCACGCCGAGACGTTCGCTGTTGCGGTAGGCGATATCGAGGATCTCCTGCATCTGTTCGGTGAGCGCGCCGGCGATCCCGTTGCGCATCAGGCCGAGCGCTCCGGTGATTGAGGTAAGCGGTGTCTTTAGCTCGTGACTGACCGTGGAAATGAATTCCCGCTTGATGCGTTCAAGCTGCTTGCGCTCTGAAATGTCACGAATAATACCGACGAAGCGCAGATTTTTACCGACGAACATTTCGCCGACCGCGAGTTCGATCGGGAAAATGGTGCCGTCCGACTTTACTGCGGTGAATTCCCTGTTTTTCCCGATCACATTCTTGGCTCGGCCCGTCAGATAGCTTGCAATATAGCGCGGGTGATCCGTGTGGTGTTGCCCGGCCATCAGGATATTAACATTCTTGCCGAGAGCATCTTTACGCCGCCTGCCGAACATGCGTTCGGCTGCCGGGTTGAAGGTGAGGATGATGCCATTGCTGTCGATGGTGATGATCGCGTCAACCACCGTGTCGAGGATGGCGCGGATGGATTCTGCCCGTTCCGCAAGCACTTCAGTGGTCGTGACATGCTCGGTCACGTCATGCGCGACGATCATGTGCTGGATGATACTGCCATCCGGGGCCCGGACGGTCTGGCGTTCAAATTCAACCCAGATTGGTGAGCCGTTTTTCTTGTAGTGCAGCATCTTGCCGCTGACTGACTTGCCCTGAGCAATATCCTGGTCGATGGCTTGGGTGACTGATTTGTCGGTGTCTGCTCCACGCATGACGGAGCGGGGATCTTTTCCGGCAATCTCTTCGATGCTGTATCCGGTGATTTCCGTGAAAGCCGGATTGACCCATTCCACCCGGCCGTCCTTGTCGAGAATCGTGACCATGGATTTGGTCCGGTCCGCGACAACGGATAACCGACGGGCTTCAAGCTCGCTTTGCTGTAGCCGCGTCAGAGCGTTTTTAAGCTTGGTTTCATTTTGCTTTAGCCCGGTAATATCGACTCTCAGGCCTATACGCATACCGTCAACGGTCTTGCGTTCGGTGATCCGCAGCCAGCGGCCGTCATCCAGTTTTTGCTCAATCTCCTGATCAGACGAGTGATGCGCTATCAGGCGCTCCCTGAACCATTCCTCTTCACGTCCGATAGCCCCGGCATATTCACCGGCCGCAAGCCCGGCGCGAATGATCTCGGTAAATGTCGCCCCGGGCTGCATGGCGTGAGCCGATTTAGGATAAAGCTCCCGGTATTTTTGATTGCAAAGAACAAGGCGGTCATCGGCATCGAAAATGACGAAACCGTCTTTTAAGACCTCTATTGCGTCGAGCAGTTTGTCTTCTGCCGACCGGGCACGTTCAACGAGAAGCGTATTGTCCGAAAGGTCTCTGATGATGCCGCGGATAATTGCCGGATTGTCGCCAGCTTCCGTTTCAGTGTGCAGCGCGTAAGTCGCTACGGGCGCGTTCTCGTTGGGTTTGGCCTCGAAGGTAAATGGCCCAGGAGGCGCGTTATTGAAAATCGCTTCGAATTTCAGGCGGAGCGGCGCGCGATCGGAAAATGTGACCAGTGAAACATCAATGTCTCCGCCCGGCAGGACTTCAGGCTTCCAGATCGTTGGCGGAGTTGTGCCGTGAAAACTGAATTTTTTCAGTTCTCGATCCCATTCCCAGTAAAGCACCTTTGCAAGGTCCTGAAGAACTTTCAGCTTTTGGGCCTCATTGGAGCAGGAGCTCACACTGGTAATTTCTGAATCCGGCATCAACAAGTCCTCATTAATGCCTCACAACGGGCGCATGCGGCGGCAGCCGCTTTTATCGCTGATTTTATCCTAAATCCCAATTGAAACCTGAGGGTTGCAGGACGTATCCAGCAATGGACCGTGACATAGGAGTGTTAATACTTCGTTTTTAATGTTTCATTGGGCGTTGTTGAATATGAGTACGGTCTCTGGTTTTTTTTATCGCGGCCTTAACCTGATTTAAACGGCAATCATCCTATTTGAATGAGAATTCAGTCTGCATGGCAGTATAGTGTGGGCATGGCCAGCCCAGCCCGCGCAATGACGGATACAAGGCGGCAGAGATGGAAATGGCGTTCCGGCAATGACAGACGGTAATCTGCGAGAAGCCTTTTTATCATTACGTGGTGAGTTTCTGGAAATCACCCAGGGCCGTATCGCTGTTATCGAGCGTAATTGGCCGGAAGTATTCTCTCCGTCCGGAGAGAGCGATACGGGCGAAACTCTGGAACTGATCAAGCGTGAAGCCCACACGATCGCGGGGTCTTCCGGTACCTATGGCTATGCCACTGTTTCTCATGCGGCGAAAAATCTGGAAGTTTTCTGCGCGGCGCTAATGGACGAGGGAACGGACGGCATGGATGATGCTCGGCAAGCGGAGTTCTCGGCGACGGTGGTTTCTTTACTTGAGGAAAGCAGCCGTATGTTCGCGGATCCGGAAATCGGCACTATGCCGTTCTGATGATGCATATCGGGCAATTACCCGGAGGTTCGGGCGCTCCAGATACGCTCTACTTCCTTGCTCAGCTGGACGGGGTCGAACGGTTTGGCGATAACGCCGATGGCGCCAAGCGCCATAAGGCTCTCGATCTCGTCTTTCTGGGTTTTCGCCGTCATGAAGATGACGGGGATCCGGTTCGCGTCCGGAATGTCCTGGAGCGCGCGAAATGTGGTCGGACCATCCATCTCCGGCATCATGACATCCATGACAATCAGCTCCGGCGCGACATCTGCCACCGTGGCGATGGCTTCCGTGCCGGAGGCGCAGGATGTGACATTGAAGCCGCCGATCGATTCCAGGGCCAGTTTGGTGATTGCCCGGATATCCGCTTCATCATCCACATGCAGAATTTTTATCATGCGTACTGCTTTCCAAATCACGTATCAAAACCCACGCATTCAGCGGGAGAACGGAACAGCCATGCGTGACATATCTTCCGTGTTTAGCGGCAAAGCTCATTCATTTCGAGGGTAATTTGACGAACTTTAGCGCAATGGCGTCTCGCCAACGAGTGGTAAAGCATGCCATATGAATTTGGGTGGATGACAGGGTGCGGTTTGACGGCAAGAGGAAGGCTCGATAGCTGATGGAAGATTTTGAAAAGCATCTGGCGCGGTTGCATCAGGAATTTCTGGACTATGCAAACGACAGTATAGGGCAGCTCGACAAAACGCTTGATGCGGCAGCCGAACGGGGCGAACTCGAAGCATCCGAAATGCTCGACCTCACGCGGATTGTGCATTCGCTTAAAGGGTCCGGTGGTACGTTCGGGCTGACAAACCTGACAATCCTTGCGCATCGTTGTGAAGACTATATTGCCGCATCGGATACCGGGGCGCCGCTCAATATTGCCGATGTCCGGACTTACATTGATAGACTTGGCGATGTGATCGATGGGCGCATTTCCAGCGATGGTCCGATCGATACTATTGTCCGGTCCCTTCCCATGCGGTCCCGGTTCGATGTCTCGGATGTCACGGCCACTGAAGTTGAAGTCGGCTTGGTTATGGAACCCGGCGCTCAAGCACGTCTTGTGACGAAAGAGCTCGAGGCCTGCGGCTATCGGGTCACCGGCATGCAATCGTCGATCCAGAGTATCGGATATATCTACCAGACGCGCCCTGACTGCGTTTTTGTTTCGGCGAATATGCCCGGCATGGATGGTGTGGACCTGATTTGTGCCTTGAAGGCGATGAAGGTAACGAAAGATATACCCTGTGCCTTGCTGACATCCTTTACCAAGGACAACCAATTGTTACAGGCGCTTCCGGAATCTGTTCCCGTTGTTCGTAAAGGTAAGGATTTTGGGGATGATTTGGCCGACGCTTTGCAGAAACTGGGAATAATCTAGGGTTTCTCAAATGCTGATTGTTCGGGGTCTCAAAAAATTAAGTAAAAAAAGTCAATAAAATTGACTGAATAGTAAATTCATCTTTACTGGAATATTTTCCATTATTGTTTTAATGAAAATGCAGAAATTGAACCTCGACGTATGTAATTAATTTTTCTCAATAACGAGTGACAATGACGCAGACTTGGATCAGCAACCTCTCCGTTGCCGCCGAAGAGGTGATAGGTGGCGCCTTTGACGTGCTGCCTGACGCTTCGCGAGACGGCATTGTCATATGGAACTCCAGCGGCCTGTTGAGCGCATATAATCGCGCTCTCTTTACCCTCCTTGATCTGCCGGATAATGCGTTGTCGCTCGGGATGGGGGTCCAGGATATTCACTCCCTGCAATCCTCATATGGGGATGTGAAGTTTCTTAATGGTTTCAGCCCTGAGCTGTTTACAGGGCCGTTGACGAACCATTTGGAAAAGGCGCGCGTGCAGGCCGTTCTGCGGTCTGGCCGGGTGGTTCATGTCGACACGCGTCCGCTGAGCCAGGGCGGGTTGGTCACGGTTGTCGCGGGGATGCCGGAGAGCGCCGATCCGGAACCGGCGAAAGGGGAAGGTGAAGTGCTGCGCAAGACAATCGAGGATTGTCCAATGGGCGCACTGGTGCTGAGTTGCGAAGATAACCGCCGTCTGGTCGCAAATCCTGCCCTTGTGGATTGGCTGGGTGAGGCGTTCATCGAGACTCTTGCGGAAATCGGCCCGCAGCCGGTCGGAGAAAATACCGATAACCTTGAAGCCGTGCTGACAGACCCGGAATTCAGCGCGCACATGGTTAATCACGAAGTTCAGTATAAGGCGGCGGACGAGGTGACGCACTGGGTGCTTTTATCCGGCAGCCCTCTGGAATTCGAGGGCTGTGCCGCGCGGATTATCTGGTTCCGGGATATTTCCATTCGGCGGCGTCAGGCGCACGATCTGCAGACCAAGGTCGCGGAAAAGACGCGGCAGCTTGAAGAGGCGTTGCATCGTGCGGACCTGGCCAGCCTGGCGAAGACGCAGTTTCTTGCCAATATGAGCCATGAATTACGGACGCCGCTGAACAGCATCATCGGATTCTCGGATCTTCTGCAAAAGGAGATGTTCGGGCCGATCGGCAGTGAGCGGTATACCGAGTTCGTCCAGCATATTCACTCGGCGGGCGCGCATCTGCTCGAACTGATCAACGATATTCTCGATGTTTCCCGGATAGAGCTGGGAGAGATGGGGCTGAAGGAGGACCTGTTCGACCTTGGCCGTTCTGTCTCCGCCACGATTGCCATGATCCGTCCGAAGCTTGCCGAAAAGTCGCAGAACTTCACGGCGGACCTGCCAGACAGGCCGGTCGGCTTTACCGGTGACGAGCGGCAGATCCGTCAGATCCTGATGAATTTGCTGACCAATGCCGTGAAGTTTACGGATGTGGATGGCACGATCACCTTGCGGCTCACCGTCGATCCGGACGTCGGCGCGGAGCTGGAGGTAAAGGATAACGGCATGGGGATTCGCGAGAGCGATCTTGACCGTGTCCTTAATCCGTTCGAACAGGCGACGGACGAAACCTACAGCCGCTCGATCGAGGGGGCCGGACTTGGGCTTTATCTTACCCAGGCGATTGCCCAGTCCCATGGCGGGGATCTGAAGATCAGCAGCCAGCTGGGCGTTGGAACCAGTGTCACCGTGACCTTGCCCGCGAGCCGGATACAGTCTCTTGGCTGACCCTGACCCGGCCAGTCCCGTTTCGCTTATTCCAGATGCGGCTCGACCGGAACGCCTGCCGGCGTGCGGATGAAGAGCGCGAGCACGGCGCAGGCTGCGGGATAAAGGGCAAGCCCCTGGATCATCAGGGTAGGGGAGCCGAAATGATCGAACGCGTAGCCTATCGGTAACGGTCCGATGGAAGCACCGACAACCCCGATCATTTGCCCTACACCCTGAATGCTTCCGAGATGCGCCCGGCCGAAGAAGCGTGGCCAGACATAGCCGAACAGCGTCATGCTGCAGGCATTCAGGAGGCCGAACAGGGCGGCATAGGCAATCGCAGTCGGAACATTGGTCACCTGCGTCACCATAAGCAGGGCCGCGGCCTGGATCAGCAGGGCAATGGAGAATGCGTAGCGTGACTTGATCCTGTCGAGCGTGCGGCCGACCAGTGGCATCATGGCCACCATGGTGCAGGCCGAGATCGGGAACATCCAGGCGGCGACCTGCTCTTCCAGCCCCTGCGCACTGAAAATCTTCACCTGATAGAAATGCAGGCTGGTGACGAGCATTGCAATGGATACCATCGAGACCCAGAGCATGTGAAAGGTTGGCGTGCGGAGCGCTTCGCTCAGGGTCAGTCCGGGGATGGCTTCGGGGCCGCTTGGTGCATCCTCTGGCCGTTTCGCGGGGGCTATGCCGTCAGGGTGAAGGCCCTTCTGTTCCGGCTTGTCATGTACCAGCAGCCAGATGACCGGAAGCATCAGCGCCCAGGTGCTGATGCCGAGCACGGTCCACGCCTGGCGCCAGCCAACGGTGTCGATCAGATACTGCCCGAGCCGAGGGTGGATCGCCATCGAGGCGGCAAAACCGAGCGCCATCAAACCCATGGCATAACCGCGCTTCTTGCTGAACCATTGCGAGGTCATGTTGGCGCAACTCAGCATCAATGAGCCCTGGCCGAAAAACCGCAACAGGGCAAAGCCGATCCCGAGCCAGAGCATATTGGCGGCTGCTCCGAAGAACAGGCAGGCAAAGCCGAGCAGGATGACGATGATGCTGGCCATGATGCGGGAGCCGAACCGGTCAACAAGGCGCCCCGTGAAGGGCAGACAGAATGCGGCGAGCAGGGTCGCTGTCCCGTAAGCCGAGGCGATCTCGGTACTGGAGATGCCGAGATCCTGACTGATCGGATCAACGAAGACGCTGAAAGTGTGGGATTGTCCCGGGCCGCTGACGAAAATGCCGAGGCCGGCGACGGAGAGAATGACCCATCCATAGAAGATACGGTCATTCAGGTATCCGAACAGATGATCGCGTAACGCCGCGACGGACATCCTTGCCTCCCCATGATTCTTAATTTCGAACTGAACCGTTCGATTACCTAAAGATTGTAGGTAAAAAGGCCCAAGAACAAGGGAGATATTCATCTCTTGGTGGAAATGTGAGCCTTGCCGGTTCCGCGTCTGGTGTGCGCCAACGGTTGACGCTGCTCGACATTCCAGACAAGTTCCGTAAGAGTGAATGAAAACAATGGAATGGGTTGCCCGTGGTAAAAATTGTCGAAGCCAAATTTGGTATCGGCGCGGTTGTTCGGCACAAGATGTTCGATTTCCGGGGTGTCGTGTTTGATGTCGACCCCGAATTTGCCAACACCGAAGATTGGTATCTCGCCATTCCGGAAGATCGCCGCCCGAGGCGCGATCAGCCGTTTTACCATCTGTTCGCCGAAAATCCGGAAACCTACTATGTCGCGTATGTGTCGGAGCAGAATTTGGTGAACGACAGCGACAATGGCCCGGTGAACCATCCGTCCATTTCAGAGCAGTTCACGGAGTTCGATGACGGCCGCTATATTGTCCGTCACCACGAAGCCTGACCTCTTCTCACAGCTTGCTCATGGCGGTCCTGCGTGTCCTCACGCAGGCGCTGCTTGCGGCCGATGTTTGGGAGCCGGTCGCGCTGCGGGCTGTTCGCTGCTGTGACAGGATTGCGGGGCGTCAGGCGGCGCTTTGGCGCTGGCTTGTGCCGGATGCTCGCTCCGAATCCCGCTTTATGAATTCCCAGACCCGGGCAGGCGGCAGATTGCGCCAGGCAGTCCCGACATGTTTCGCATTGATCCCGAGGCCGTTTCGTATCGTCCGCGACACCGGGCAGGTCGGGCCATAGCTGTATTGAACGAGGGAACCGTTCTCTCCCAGCACCGCGAAGGCTTCGGCCAGGATGACATTGCGCTGGCTGCGGGGCAGGGACAGGAGGGGCAGGCTGGATACGATCCGCCGCACCGGTCCGGCATTGTTCGACGCGAGATGGCGCCGAAGATGCTCGGCGTCTCCGGCCACGACGGTGACTTCCGGAAAAGCGCGGCGCAGCCAGTCGGACAGAGCCCGATCCCGTTCCAGAACGACCATGCGGTCTGGAGCGATACCGTTCTCTATCAGGGCGCGGGTGACCGCCCCGGTTCCGCCACCAAGTTCGACGATCCATTCGTCCGGCGCCAGATCGGCGACCCTGCTGGCGATCAATCGTGTGAGGTCCCGTCCGCTGGGACGAACCGACCCAGTCTTGAGTGGGGCACGAAGCCATCTTGAGAGGAAGAAGATTTCCTCTCTGGCTGTTCGAAGACCCATGAAGCACTCCCTGAAATTAGGTCAGGATGTCGACCTTAAGATTTCATAAATAGGCTCAACGATCTTGTACCAAAAGCATAAAAATCGCAGGCCATTTACCGATATCCCTTATCGCTCTTGATATTCTAGGTCTTTGGCGGTTTTACGGCGCGTCGAAGTTTCGGATCCAGCAGATCGCGAAGCCCGTCACCAAGCAGGTTCAGGCCCAGGACGGTGACCGCGATGGATGCGCCGGGGAGAATCGCCAGCATCGGCGCGAAATAAAGCATGGTTTGCGCCTCGTGCAGCATTTTCCCCCAGCTTGGCTGTGGCGGCTGGGTGCCCAGCCCGAGATAGCTGAGGCCGGCTTCGGCGAGGATGGCCAGGGCGAACTGGATGGTCGCCTGCACGATCAGCGGGCTGGCGATGTTGGGCAGCATATGGCGCAGAGCGAGCTGCAGGGGTGGCACGCCGACCGCGCGGGCAGCGGTGACATATTCCATCTTCCAGACCGAGAGCGAGACGCCACGGGTAAGCCGGGCGAAGACCGGTATATTGAAAATACCGATGGCGATGATCGAGTTCACGGTCCCCGGGCCGTAGATCGCGGTGATCATCACGGCGGTCAGCAGGGCGGGAAAGGCGAAGGCAAGATCGCTTGCCCGCATCACCGCTTCGCTGATCAATCCGGGCCGCATGGCGGAGAGCAGGCCGAGCGGGCCGCCGACGCCGATGCCAAGGCCGACCGCGACCAGCCCGACCGCCACGGAATTACCCGCGCCGACCATCAGCATGGAAAGGATGTCCCGGCCGAAATGATCCGTGCCGAGCGGATGGGCGATGGAGGCCGCGTGGAGTTTTTCCGCGATATTCAGCACGGTGACCGGATAGGGCGTCCAGATCAGCGCCAGCGCGGCTATGAGCAGGACGGCAAGGGATATCGTACCGCCGATCATGAAGCCGGGATGGCGGGCCGCACGGCGCCAGAAACCGGCCCTGTGACGGCGTGGAGCGATGAGTGTGGCCTCAGACATTGCCGTCAGCCTGTCTGAGCCGCGGATCAGCCCATGCGTAGAGAATATCGATGATGAAGTTCACCGTGATGACGATGGCGACAAGCAGGACGACGATATCCTTCACCACGATCAGGTCGCGCTGGGCGATGGCCTGGAACATCAGGCGGCCCAGACCGGGCAGGTAAAACACGTTCTCGATAATGACGGTGCCCGCGAGCAGGAAGCTGAATTGCAGACCCATGATGGTGAGCGGCGCGGCGAGAGCGTTCCGTACCGCATGGCGCCAGAGCACAATCCCGCCCGGCAGCCCCTTGGCCCGGGCCGTCCGGATATAATCCTCCCCGAGCACGTCGATGACAGAGGAGCGCGTGACGCGAGCCAGGATGGCTGCCTGCGGCAGCGCCAGGGCGATGGCAGGCAGGAGGAGGGAGCCGAGGGCGGGCAGGATGCCGTCCTCGAATCCCGGAAAGCCGCCCGCGCTGGTCCAGCCGAGGGTGACAGCGAAAAGCAGGATCAGCAGGATCGCGAACCAGAAATTCGGCACGGCAACGCCGAGCTGTGCGATCCCCATGATGACTGTATCGGCCGGCCGGCCCCGGAACATGGCGGACAGCACGCCGCTCGGAAGCGCGATGAGTGTGGAGATCAGGATAGCCATCAGGGCCAGCGGCAGGGTGACGACCATCCGCTCGCCGATAAGCTCGGACACCGGCACGTCGTAGGTATAGCTGATGCCGAGATCACCGGAGAGAAAGGCGAGGACCCAGGAGATGAACCGTTCCGGGGCCGGACGGTCGAGCCCCATCTGCGTCCGCAGGGCCGCGAGCGTGTCCGGCTGTGCATTCAGACCGAGCATGACCTCCGCCGGATCGCCCGGAAGTATTTCCATGACGAGAAACACGACGAGGGCGGCGACCGCGAGGGTCGCCGCCAGAGTGATCAGGCGCCGCACGACAAATTCAAGCATGGGACGGTGTCCGGCTGGCTCGGGTTATTCCCAGTAAGCGCCCGTCACATCGTTGGCCTGGATCGGGCGGTTCGCCCAAAGACCCTTGATGCCCTTTTTCCAGACGCCGTTCTGGGCAAGTTCGAACAGGAAGCCGTTTACACTGTCTTCCGCCAGGATCTTCTGGGCTTCGCCGATCAGCTCTTTCCGTTTGGCCGGATCGACGGCTTCGGTCAGGTCCGCATAGACCTTGTTGAAGCGCTCGCTCTTGTAATTGAAGTAATAGCTGTCGCGCGCGTAGATGCCGATATCGAACGGCTCGGTGTGGGAAACGATGGTGAGGTCGTAATCCGTCGTCTTGAACACCTGCTTCAGCCATTGCGCCCACTCGACCGGGATGATCTCGGTTTCGATACCGACAGCGGCGAGCTGGGCCGCGATCACTTCACCGCCACGGCGGGCATAGGATGTGGGCGGCAGGGTCAGGCGCAGTTTCAGGCCATCGGCGTAACCGGCTTCCGCCAGCAGGGATTTCGCTTTCGCCACATCGTGCGGATACATGCCGGTGAGATCGAGATAGGCCGGATGATGCGGGGCGAAATGGCTGCCGATGGGTGTGCCGGAGCCGAACATGGCGCCGTCGATGATCGCCTGCCGGTCGATGGCATGAGCGATGGCCCGGCGGACACGAATATCGCTGAGGGCCTTGTTCGCATGGTTCATGGAGAGGATGGTCTCCCCCTCCGTGGTGCCGACGACGACTTCGAAGCGCGGATCGGCGCGGAATTGCTCCAGCAGCTCCGGCGCGCCGAAATTCGGGAAAACGTCGATATCGCCGGACATCAGGGCGGCGGCGGAAGAGGCGGCATCCGGCATCACCTTGAAGCTGACCTTCGCCAGTCTGGCGGCCTCGCCCCAATAGGCATCGTTCCGGGTGAGGCGGATCTCGGCGCCCTTGGTCCAGCGGTCGAAGGTGAAGGGCCCCGTGCCGACCGGCTTGGTCTTGTTCGTATCCGCGCTTTCCGGGGCAACCATGACAACGTCACCCCAGCCCAGATTGAACAGGAAATGGCCCGTCGGGCGTTTCAGGGTAATGGTGACGCTGGTGGCATCCGGTGCCTCGATTTTGGCGATCGGCTCGAACAGGGCTTTCTGGGCGTTGGTGCTGTCTTCCGCCATGGCGCGGTTGATCGAGAACAGCACATCGGCTGAATCGAATGCCGTGCCATCGTGGAATTTCACACCATCGCGCAGTTTGAAGCTGTAGGTCAGCCCGTCGTCGGAGACATCCCATTCCTTTGCCAGTCCGGGAAGCACCGCACCATCCGGTCCGATCCGGGTCAGTCCCTCGAACACGTTCTGATAGACCACCTCGTCAATGGCGGCGGCGGCACCTGCCGTCGGATCCAGATGCGGCGGCTCAAGCCCGATACCGAGTGTCAGGCTATCCTTGGCGGTGGCCTGTCCGGACATGCCGATACCGGCAGCCAGCAACGCTGCTGCGAACAGCTTGGTTTTCATTCTTTGTCTCCCTGCCCAAAGCGGCACCGTAAGGGGGCGCCGCCCGAAAGGGGGCAAGCCTTACACGACCCCTGTTGCACTGCAATAGTGTGAATGGAAATGCGGGTTGCTTCTCCAGGTGGCCTCCAGCCCGGAAAACATTGATCTGGATCAATGTTTTTGTCTTGTTTCCCGATATTATTGAGAGTGACACTAAAGCTGAATGTACCGCCGCGACCATGGCCCGGTTTCCGGGCATGCAATGAGAGCGGGTAAGAAAAACCGGAGGAATATGATGGTGTCGATGGATACCATTCAGGTGCATGGCAGCCGGATGGAGCCTGACGAACCCTGGGAATGGCTGGCGGCTGGATGGCGTGACATCCTGGCCGGACCGGCAATCAGTCTGACCTACGGGATCGCTTTCTCCGTTGTCAGCCTGGGACTGGCGGGGGCGCTCTTCTATTTCGATATCCCGCATCTCCTGCTGCCACTCTCGGCCGGATTCATGCTGATGGGGCCGATGCTGGCGGTCGGACTGTACGAGACCAGCCGGCGGCGTCAGGCGGGAGAGCCTGTTTCACTCAGAACGGCGCTCTTCGTGCCGGTACGCAATCCGACGCAGCTTGCCTCTCTCGGGGTGATTCTGATGGCGGCGCACCTGATCTGGATCCGCATCGCCACGTTGCTTTATGCGCTGTTTTTCGGCACTCAGCCTTTTCCGGGGCTGGAAGAGTCCATCAGCATCCTGTTCTTCAGTTTCGATGGTCTCGGTCTGCTGGTCGTCGGAACGGCATTCGGCGGCGTGCTGGCGGCGGCGGTCTTCGCGCTTACCGCGTTCTCCGTGCCGATCCTGATGGTCCGGGACGTGGATGCGGTAACGGCCGTGCTGGAAAGTGTGAAGATGGTCCGGCAGAATCTCTGGCCGATGCTGGTCTGGGCCTGGCTCATCGTGATGCTGACGGCGGTCGGGATCGTGACCTGTTTCGTTGGCCTGGCGGTCACTTTCCCCCTGATCGGCCATGCGACGTGGCATGCCTACCGGCGGGCTTTTGACGGAGTCAGGCCGGACTAACCGGCTGTTTTGGCCTTTGCCGCGCCGTTGAGCCATTCGAAGGCGCGTGGATACCAGTCTCTTGGAGCCGCGTGCCCGCCATCGTAAAGGCAGAGCGCAAGTCGGGATCCGCCGTCGCAGCGGTTCCATTCCCGGCAACGCAGGCCCCGGGGGCCGGTGCTCTCGATTTCCGGCAGCTCGCACTGGTTATGGCGACGCAGGATCTCGAAGCTTTCAAGCACATCTCCCTGACGCCATTGCCCGCGTATGGTCCGGCCCGCGAGCGGCACAACTTTGTCGCCGCGCCCATGCACGTGGATCATCGTTACCGGACCGGCCGGGCAGCCCACCGGATGCGGGCGCCAGAATGCCCCGGAGACTGGGAAGAAACCGGCATAACGGTCCCCGGCCAGGCAGGCGATATCCCAGGCCATGGATGCGCCGAGCGAGAAGCCCGAAATCCAGAGGCGTGAGCGGTCGATGGGCCAGCGCGTGGCTGCATCCTCGACGACGGCTGCCGCGAAGGCGACTTCATCCCGCCTGTCTGGCGGCGCGCCACGGACAGACCAGGCTTTGTCGATGCCGTTCGGGGCGATGATGAGTGCGCCGGCGTCTTCAGCCGCTTTTGTCAGCGATTTCATCGCTATAACGGTGCGGCCCGTCTGTCCGTATCCATGAAAGTAAGTGAGGAGCGGCAGGGGACTTACTCCATCCCAGCCGGCGGGCACCTTTGCGTGGTAACTGCCGCCTTCAAGAAGGCAGGCTTCTTCTGGCCCGCATGCCTGTTCTGTGCCGTGGGCGGTTTGTGTCGGTATGCCGGCGAAGACGAGCAGCGCCGCAATCACCGTTGGAAGGATGTGGGACCATCTCATGGATGGGAGATTGAACCGGGTGCGGACGATTGTAACCCGGGAAAATCTCCAATAACGGTGTCGTGACGCAATGTCAGTCGTCGTCCAGCATGCGATGCGCGGCACCGTCCAGATCCTCGAACTGGCCGTTCTTGAGCGCCCAGAGAAAGGCGATCAGGCCGATCAGCCCGAGAAACAGGGCGGCGGGAATGAGGAAGCTAAGCGCGGTCATTGTGGGGCTCCGGCAGGATATGGCCGAGTTTAATGCGCAGGGCGTTCAGCGTCACCACCAGCGAGGAGGAGGACATGGCGATGGCGGCAACCAGCGGTGTGGCCAGACCGGAGGCCGCGACGGGGACCGCGATCAGATTATAGGCAAGGGCGAGGGTGAAGTTCTGGAATACCAGTGACCTGGAGATCCGGGCGGTTTTCAGGCTCTCCAGAACCGGCGCCAGATGCTGGCCCTGAAAGATGAAGTCCGCCGCCGTCTGGCTTGCGTCCGCGGCCGTTCCCGGAGAGATCGAGGCGAAGGCGGCGGCCAGCGCCGGAGCATCGTTCAGCCCGTCGCCGACCATGCAGACCCGGTGCCCCTGTGCGGTAAGAGCGTCCAGCCGGGCAATCTTGTCCTGCGGCGTGCAGCCATGCCGCCATGTTGTGATCCCGAGCTCCCCGGCAATCCGGGCCACTGCATCCTCCTGGTCACCGGACAGCAGCTCCACGGCATAGCCGTCCTGCTGCAGGGCGGAAATGACGGTCGCCGCATCGGGGCGGATGGTGTCGTTGAAGCGGAACTGGATGTGGCGGCCATTCTCGGAAAGCCAAAGCTCCGGGCCATCATGCGCGATGCCTTCATTGGCTGAAACACCGGCGAACTCCCGCCGCCCGAGGCGGATTTCACTCTGGCCGTCCGTGGCCCTGAGACCCTGCCCGGGAATTTCCTCGACTGACTGGAGTGCTGCCACCGGACCTGCCACCCGTCGCAAGGCGAGAGAGAGCGGGTGGCGGCTGGCGGCGGCCAGGGAGGCTGCGCGCTTCAGGTCCGCGAGGGCAATGCCATGCCGGTCAACAAGTTCGGGCTGGCCGAGGGTGAGGGTGCCGGTCTTGTCGAAAACCACGGTATCGACGGAGGCGAGGCGTTCGAGGCCGTCCCCGGACTTCGCCAGGATGCCCGCCTTCAGCAGACGCCCGACGGCACCAGCCTGGACCGCTGGTACGGCAAGGCCGAGGGCGCAGGGGCAGGTGACGATCAGGACCGTGATGGCGGTCATCAGCGCGCCCTGCCAGCTTGCCCCGCCAATCAGGAACCAGCCGAGGAAGGTTGCCAATGCGACCGCATGCACAGCCGGGGCATACCAGCGGGCCATCCGGTCGGCCAGACGTACATATTTGGCCCGGCCCTGCTCGGCGGCTTCCATCAGGCCGACGATCTCTGAAAGCAGCGTGCCTTCGTCGGTGGCCGTCACGGTGACGGTGACGGGAGCGCCGACATTCACTGTTCCGGCAAACACTTTGTCGCCGATCCGTGTCGGCCGAGGCAGGCTTTCACCGGTCACCATGGAGGTGTCGATTTCCGTCTGGCCGCTGGCCAGCACGCCGTCGACAGGGAGGCGTTCACCGGCGGCGACGGCAACGCTCATGCCCGGCCGGATGCTGTCGACAGGCATCGAGGTGTAACTGCCGTCGGGGCCGATCACGGTTGCTGAGACGGCTCTGAGAGACAGCAGGTTCTGGGCCGCAGACTCAACCTTGCGCCTCAGAGAACGGTCAAGGAAACGGCCGATCAGCAGGAAAAAGAGCAGGCTGACCGAAGCGTCGAAATAGACATGCTCGCCGCCACGCGTGGTCTCGAACAGGCTCATGCCGCAGGCGAGCAGGACGGCGAGGGAGATCGGCACGTCCATGTTGGTGCGGCCGTGCGAGACGGCGGAGAGGGCAGAGCGGAAAAACGGCCGCCCGGCATAGGCGACGGCAGGCAGGGCGATCAGAGCGGACAGCCAATGCATCAATGCCCGCGTCGCTTCGCCCATATCCTGCGCAAGACCGGCCCAGACGGCGACGGAAATCAGCATCACATTGGCGGCGGCGAACCCGGAGACCGCCATGGCTTTCAAAAGGTCGCGATCGTCCGTGTTGGCCGAGGCAGCGAGCTTGACCGGATCGTAGGGGCTGACTTCGTAGCCGAGATCCGCCAGCAAGCCGACGAGTGTTGCCGCGTCCGTCTGTGCCGCGTTCCAGCGCAGATGCAAACGGCGTGTCGTTGCGTTGAGCCGGGCGGTCAGGACGCCGGGTTTTCCGTTCAGGCCACCCTCGATCTGACGGACGCAGGACGGGCAGTGCATGTTGCGCACGATCAGATGCAGGTCCGAGATTCCGTCTTCACCCGCAACAACATAGGACGCGACATCCGCCGGCCGGATTACGTCCGCCGCGAGATCCATGGCGGCCGCGATCTCGCAGCAGCTCGCAAGTGGCGCTGTCTTGATGTTTTGCGTGCCGGCCGGGCTGTCGGAGGTGGCGTTCATGCTCGTGCCTATTCGATCCAGAGTGTTCCGTCCTGGCGGAAGGGCGTTCCGTCAGCCATGAGCGCTGTCAGGCGTGTATCCCAGTTACCATTGGTCGGCAGGGTTGCCTGCCCGACATAGCGCCCGCCAGCCGTCTCCGAGAGCGTCACAAGTTGATCGTAGGTCTCGTTGATCGGATGGCGGAAGGCGAGTGTGATGCTGGCGGGAGTCAGTGTTTTGTCCATGTTGTCCGCAAGACGGGCAGAAACGGACATGGTGATGATGCCGGGGGGCGTCTGGTCCCGCGTGAAAGTAACGTTCACCTGCCAGCCGCGCGCCCGTTGCTCTTCCGCGTCACGGATTGCCGCGTTGTAGGTCAGGCCCTCCTGATAGGACTTGTGGCTGGTCAGCCCGGTCCAGGTCTCGAGGGCCAGGGTGATGAAGGTGACATTCACCGCGATAACGACCCCGAAGAAACAGAGCAGGATCAGCAGGACGTGTTTTCCCTTGAACTTCATCGGAGTGCTCATCTGGATGTCGCTCATTGCTCTGGTCCTCTGAATACCGTGTCGTTGACGGCGATGTTGCCGTCATCGAGATCGGTGACGATGAAATCGAAATCTGCCCGGCCGTCCGGCGCATTGGCCGCCGGGACGGCGACGAAGACCCGGAACTGGGCAAGCCGGTCCGCCGGAACCGCGAGGCCGGTGGTGCCGTCCAGTCCGACAACGCTGATCAAGGCATTCTCCAACCCGTCAACAGCGATCCTGAAGTGCCGCACTTCGTGCTGCTTGTTTAGGATCTTGATCGTGTAGCCGTTCCGGATGCCGCCGTCGGACAGTTTCACGAACAGCGGATTGCGGTCATGCAGGATATTGATGTCGAGCGTGGACCGGGTAATCAACGTGGCCAGCATGATCAGCCCGACAATCGCGATCAGGGCGGCGTAAATCACGGTCCGCGCCCGGAAGATGCGGGGCTTCTGCTCCGGCTCGCCCGCTGCCCGCCGCTCGTGATTGACGTAGGTATCGTAGGAAATCAGGTTCAGCGGCCGGTCGATCCGGGTCATGACGTCATTGCAGGCATCAATGCAGAGCGCGCAGTGAATGCATTCCAGTTGCTGGCCGTCGCGGATGTCGATGCCCATCGGGCAGACCGCGACACACTGGTTGCAGTCGATACAGTCGCCGCGTGTTTCCCAATCCATATCCTTGCGGAACGGCGCCCGCTGCTCTCCCCGGTCTTCCTTGTAGGAGACGATCAGGGAGTCCTCGTCGACAAGCGCGCCCTGGATACGCGGCCAGGGGCACATGAAGGTGCAGACCTGCTCCCGCATCATGCCGCCGAAAATGTAGGTGGTGGCGGTGAGTACAGCGACGGTGCTGTAGGCGACGATGGGGGCCTGCAGGGTGAAAAGATCCACAAACAGCGACGGCGCGTCGGCGAAATAGAAGATCCAGGCGCCGCCGGTTGCCATGCCGATCAAGATCCACAGTACATGCTTGACGGTTTTGCGCGCGACCTTGCCGATGGATAGCGGTGCCTTGTCGAGCCGGATACGGGCACTGCGGTCACCTTCAACCAGACGCTCAACCCAGATGAAGAGATCGGTCCAGACCGTCTGCGGGCAGGTATAGCCGCACCAGACCCGGCCGGCGAGGCTGGTCACGAGGAACAGGAGGAGGGCGGCAATGATCAGCAGTCCGGTCAGATAATAGACCTCTTCCGGCCAGATCTCGATGAAGAAGAAATAGAAACGCCGTGTCGGGAAATCGATCAGGATGGCCTGATCGGGCGCGTTCAGACCGCGATCCCAGCGTATCCATGGGGCGATATAGTAGATCGCCAGGGTGATGGCCATGACCAGCCATTTCAGCTTCCGGAACACACCCTTGGCGCGTTTCGGATAGATCTTGACCCGCGCCTTGTAGAGGGAGCGTTCCTCCTTCTTGTTGACGGCATCGACATCGACCGTCTCGACATTTGCCGATGGCGCTGTGGCTTGGCTGAGTACCTGGCTGGCCTGGTCCATTTGGGTGACCTGTTTGTCGGTTGACTGACGGGGCCGGAAAGCCGG
>TARA_R110002051_G_scaffold110728_5_pt1 | contig 33310 bp, 29 predicted proteins | sample TARA_R110002051 | Tara Oceans TARA_R110002051 (sample SAMEA4397023) | marine metagenome | biome: Polar Biome; feature: [MES] marine water layer (ENVO:01000295) within the mesopelagic zone...; material: water (ENVO:00002006), including particulate matter (ENVO:01000060) such... | reverse complement strand
TTCCGAAAATCAGAGCCTGGTGCGCCCCGTGTTCGCGGCGTATGCGTCGTCTTCTGTGCAATCCGCAAAATATTTGTCCCGCCGCGTCCAAGCGTAAACGAGGTGTGAACGATTTCCGGTGAATTGATCGGTTCCTGCGCCGTCAGGCGTATCCGTCAATTCCAGCCAGAAAGGCGCTCGCTTCATGCCTGCAAAATCCCGCACATCTGCTGCCCCCTCCATTGCGAAACTGATCGCGACAGAACTCGGCATAACTGAGCGCCAGGTTGAGACCGTGATCGAGCTGCTCGGGGAAGGTGCGACGGTGCCCTTCATCGCGCGTTACCGGAAGGAACGGACAGGCGGACTGGATGATACGCAACTGCGGAACCTTGCCGAACGGCTGGACTATCTGACCGAGCTGGCCAAGCGCCGCGAAACGATCCTCGATGCCATCCGCCAGCAGGACAAGCTGACGCCGGACCTGGAGCGCGAGATCATGGCGGCGACGACGAAAGTCGCGCTGAAAGACCTCTACGCGCCCTATAAGCAGAAGCGCCGCACCAAAGCGACGATTGCAAAGGAGGCAGGCCTTGAACCACTGGCAGAGCGTATCCTCGCCAATCCGGCCGTCGCGCTGGAAGCTGAGGCAAAAGGCTTTGTCTCCAAGAAGAAAGGGGTCGAGACCCCCGATGCGGCCCTGAACGGGGCCCGCGAGATCATCGTGGAGAAGATTGCGGAGACGCCGCGTCTGACCCGCAAGATTCGGGAGACGGTCTGGAAACAAGGCAAGCTCGGATCGTCTCTGGTGAAGGGCAAGGAAGCAGAGGGTGCGAAGTTTTCCGACTATTTCGATTTCGATGAGCCGTTCGAGAAGATGCCATCCCACCGGGCACTGGCGATGCTGCGCGGGCAGAAGGAAGGTATCCTGCGCATCAAGGTGGATGTGCCCCATACGGACACGCGCCATCACCCGGCCGTGCGGGAGATCTGTTCGGAATTCGGTTTTGCAAAAAAAGGGCGCACGGCTGACGAATGGCTGATGGATACGGCGGAAGCGGCCTGGAAGAGCAAGCTTGAGCCGTCCAGCTCCCGGGAGTCTATCAACCGGCTGAAGGATTCGGCGGATAATGAAGCCATCCGCGTGTTCTCCCGCAACATGAAAGACCTGCTGATGGCTGCTCCAGCCGGGCACAAGGTCGTCATGGGGATCGATCCGGGCATTCGCACAGGCTGCAAGGTGGCCATCGTGGATTCGACCGGCAAGCTGATGGACACGGCGACCATCTATCCGCACGAGCCAAGGAAGGACTGGGCCGGCGCCCTGACGACGCTGGCGAAGCTCTGCAAGAAGCACAATGTCGAACTCGTCAGTGTCGGGAACGGAACGGCAGGGCGCGAGACGGACAAGCTGGTCGCGGACCTGTCGGACAAGATGCCCGATCTTGAGCTGACGCGCCTGATGGTGTCTGAGGCCGGGGCGTCTGTTTATTCTGCGTCCGAATTGGCGGCGAAGGAATTCCCTGACCTGGATGTCAGCATCCGCGGGGCGGTTTCCATCGCCCGGCGCCTGCAGGACCCGTTGGCCGAATTGGTCAAGATCGAACCGAAAGCCATTGGTGTCGGGCAGTACCAGCACGATGTCGATCAGGGTCAGCTCGCCAAGTCGCTGAACGGCGTGGTGGAAGACTGCGTGAACGCGGTCGGCGTGGACGTGAATACGGCGTCGGCATCGCTACTGTCCCGCGTCGCGGGTCTCAACGCGACCATCGCGGAAAACATCGTTGCCTATCGGGACAAGAACGGGCCGTTCAAATCCCGCAGCGAACTGAAGAAAGTGCCACGGCTTGGACCGAAGGCATTTGAACAGGCGGCTGGCTTCCTGCGCATCATGGACGGGAAGAATCCGCTGGATGCCTCAGCGGTTCACCCGGAAGCCTATCCGGTCGTTGAACGCATCGCGAAACAAACCGGGCGGAAAGTGGCCGCGCTGATTGGCGACAAGACTTTCCTGTCAAAGCTGAAGGCCGAGGATTTCGCCGATGACACGTTCGGTGTGCCGACCGTGAAAGACATTCTGAGCGAACTGGAAAAGCCGGGGCGTGACCCGCGCCCGGAATTCAAGACCGCCACCTTCAAGGATGGCATCGACACGATGAATGACCTGAAGCCGGGCATGCGGCTGGAAGGGGTTGTGACCAATGTGACGGCATTCGGGGCGTTCGTGGACATCGGCGTGCACCAGGATGGCCTGGTTCATATCTCCGAACTGGCCGACACGTTCGTGAAGGATCCCCATTCGGTGGTGAAGACGGGGCAGGTCGTGAATGTGGTCGTTCTGGAAGTGGATGTTTCCCGCAAGCGGATCGCTCTGAGCATGAAGCGGCAGGGCGCACGCCCGGCAGCGAAGCCGGAAAAGGCCTCCAAAGCGCCCGACCGTAAACCGTCCGACAGTCCATTCGGTGTGCTGGCCTCCCTTCGGTAAGGGTGGACGCCGTCCGGCCCATGCGGCCTAATGGTCTCCAGATCGGGAGGCGCAGTTGAACGGTTCGGCGGATCTGGACGGCGAGTACGATTACATCATTGTGGGCGCAGGCTCAGCTGGTTGCGTTGTGGCCAACCGGCTCTCGGAATCCGGCAAGCGGCGCGTGCTGCTGCTGGAAGCGGGCGGACGGGACAACTGGATCTGGTTCCACATACCGGTGGGGTATTTGTTTGCCATCGGGAATCCACGATCCGACTGGATGTTCGAGACGGTAACGGAACCGGGCCTCAACGGACGGAAACTGAACTATCCGCGCGGAAAGGTGCTGGGCGGGTCGTCTGCCATCAACGCCATGATCTCCATGCGCGGACAGGCGGGGGATTATGACCATTGGAAAAGTCTCGGCCTGCCGGGCTGGGGCTGGGAGGATGTCCTGCCGGTGTTCCGCCGGATCGAAGATCACTTTCTGGGTGACAGCGAAGCGCATGGCACGGGTGGAGAGTGGCGCGTCGAGGCGCCCCGCGTGCGCTGGGGCATACTGGACGCGGTTCGCGAGGCGGCGCGGGAGATGGGCGTTGAGCCGGTTGATGATTTCAATACCGGAGACAATGAAGGCTCCTCCTATTTCCATGTGAACCAGAAGAAGGGCCTGCGCTGGTCTGCGGCACGAGGGTTCCTGAAGCCAGCTCTGGCGCGGCAGAACCTGCGTGTCGAGACGGGGTGCCTGATGGACAGACTGGTTCTGGAAGATGGGCGGGCCGTGGCGGTTGATTTCCTGCAGGACGGCCAGCGTCGGCGGGCGCACTGCAAGGGGGAGGTCATCCTCTGTGCTGGCGCAATCGGGTCGGTGCAAATTCTTCAGCGCTCCGGCATCGGGCCGGGAGAAGTTCTGAAGGAGGCGGGCGTTGCGGTGCAGGTTGACCGGCAGGGCGTTGGCCGGAACCTGCAGGACCATTTGCAGCAGCGCGCGATTTACAGGGTGACCGGCGCGCGGACGCTGAACGAGACCTATCACAATCTTTTCAGGCGAGGGCTGATGGGGCTGGACTATGCGTTGCGCCGGCGGGGTCCGCTCACCATGGCGCCGTCGCAGCTGGGCATTTTTATGCGCTCAGACCCTGACAAGACGCGGGCGAATATCGAATTCCACGTCCAGCCACTATCGCTCGACAAATTCGGGGACCCGCTGCACCGGTTTCCGGCCATCACGGTCAGTGCCTGCAACCTGCGGCCAACTTCGAGGGGAGAGGTCCGGATCTCATCGGCCGATCCGGCGGCAAAGCCTGTTATCGCACCAAGTTATCTGTCTACGGAGGAGGACCGGAAGGTCGCGGCGGACGCCATCCGTGCTACGCGGAAACTCATGCGCCAGGCGGCGATGGCGCCGTTTGATCCGGAGGAATTCCTGCCCGGTCCTGCTGTCGGCGATGACGATGCGGCGCTGGCGCAGGCGGCTGGAGACATCGGAACGACGATATTTCATCCCGTCGGTACGGCCCGGATGGGGCGTCAGGATGATCCGATGGCGGTGGTGGACAAGGATTTGCGTGTCACCGGCGTGGAGGGCCTCCGCGTGATCGACGCATCGGTCATGCCCACGATCACGTCCGGCAATACAAATACGCCGACAATCATGATTGCAGACAAGGTCGCCCGGGAGATGACGGCATGAGCGAGCCAGAACGACCCTGGTGGCGCGGCGCAGTCCTGTACCAGATCTATCCGCGGTCCTATCTCGATACCAATGGGGATGGGATAGGCGATCTGCCGGGGATCACGCAGAAGCTGGATTATATCGCTTCACTCGGCGTGGATGGCATCTGGATCTCTCCCTTCTTCGCGTCGCCGATGAAGGATTTCGGCTACGATGTCTCAGACTATTGTGCCGTCGATCCGATCTTCGGCACCTTGGAGGACTTTGACCAGCTTCTGGACCGTGCGCACGGGTATGGGCTGAAGGTGATCATCGATCAGGTCTACGCTCACACATCGGATGAACATGCCTGGTTCACGGAATCCCGCCAGAGCCGGAATAATCCGAAGGCGGATTGGTATGTGTGGCAGGATCCGAAACCAGACGGGACACCGCCGAATAATTGGCAGGCCGTATTCGGCGGCGCCGCGTGGACATGGGATGCCCGGCGCCAGCAATATTTCATGCACAATTTTCTGCCCGAGCAGCCGCAGCTGAATGTGCACAATCCGGACGTTCAGGACGCCTTGCTGGCGACAGCGCGTTTCTGGCTGGACCGAGGCGTGGACGGCTTCCGGCTGGATGCGATCAACTTCGCCATGCACGACAGGGCCTTCCGGGACAATCCGCCTTGGAATCCGGCGGGCAGAACGATCACCCGTCCGTTTGACCTGCAGCGGCGAGAGTTTAACCAGTCCCAGCCGGAAGTTCCGGAATTCCTGAAGCGGGTTCGCGCGCTGACAGACGAATATGGTGACCGGTACACCGTTGCCGAAGTTGCCAGTGACAATCCCTTGCCGACAATGCGGTCTTATACACAGGGGGACGACCGGCTGATCGCCGCCTACAGTTTCGATTTCCTGTATGCGCAGACATTAACGGCCAAACGCGTTCACAGGTCACAAGGCAACTGGACCGGATCACTGGAAGAGGGCTGGCCGTCTTGGGAGTTTTCGAACCATGACGCGCCGCGTTGCGTCAGTCGCTGGTATGATGGACCGGACAGGCCCCGGTTTGCGAAACTCACAAACGCGCTGCTGCTTTGCCTGCGGGGAAATCCGATCCTGTATCAGGGGGAGGAGCTGGGCCTGACGCAGGTGGATGTGCCGTTCGAGGCGCTGCAGGACCCGGAAGCCATCGCGAACTGGCCGCGGACGCTGGGGCGCGACGGCGCGCGGACGCCGATGCCCTGGGAACAAAACGCCCCGACTGCAGGGTTCTCGCAGGCCAAACCCTGGTTGCCGGTCGGCGCGGACCATCCTCGCTTGTCGGTTGGCGTGCAGGAGGAAGACCGGGAATTGGTCTTGAACTTCACGCGAAGATTACTGGGTATCCGCAAGGCGAGCCCGGCCCTGAAATGGGGGGATGTCTCTTTTGTCGAAGGTCCGGAGCCGTTGCTCATCTTGGTTCGCTCCTCCGACACTGAAACGGTAACCTGTCTCTTCAATCTCGGTGCTTCGTCCGTCGAGATTCCGAAAGCGGTTCAATTGGACGGCACCGTCCTGATTCAGTCCGAAGGGCCGGAGACGCCGCCGGGCAGGGATTTGCCGCCATATTCATTCGTGATCCTGAGGCGCTGACCCATCAGGCGAGTTCTGCTTGTCATGTCGGGCCACCGTCCGCTAATAGCAGAAAGACAACGTTGTAATTTCTTCCGACATGAATTCAGAGAGGTCCTGACTGGTGCCGCAAATATCGCCTCGCTGCAGGAATATGCGTGACTTCATCGGGAGTGATCGTGTGCAAATCTACTGAAAGATTGGGCGAATGAGGGATCATGGGAGAAACCTCGCACCAAAATTTCTCAGCGCTTCCGGAATGCACTAACAAGAATACCGAACATCCGCGTGAAAGGAGCGCGACATGGCCAAATTCATACCCGTTGATCCCTTCGACATCGTTATTTTCGGGGGAACGGGAGACCTGTCCCGGCGCAAGCTCCTGCCGGCGCTCTTCCACAGGTGGCTCGACGGCCAGATTCCCGAGAACAGCGCCATCGTCGGAACGGCCCGGTCTGATCTTGACGACAAGGCCTATCGTGCAATGGCGCGTGACGCATGTGAGAAGGCGACAGGCGAAAACTGGGACGACAAGGAATGGAAGAAGTTCGAGAAGCTGATCCATTACGTCTCGATTGACGCGACCAGCGCCAAAGCCGACTGGCCGACGCTGAAATCCAAACTGACCATGGATGGTGAGCGGGCCTGCGTGTTCTATCTTGCGACCGCGCCCAGCCTGTACGTCGCCATCTGCAACGCGCTCGGCCGGGAAGGTCTGGCGGAAGGGAACACCCGCGTTGTGCTTGAGAAGCCGATCGGGACAGATCTCGAATCGGCCCGGGCAATCAATGATGGGGTCGGCGCCGTATTCTCTGAACGCCAAGTGTTCCGCATCGACCATTATCTTGGCAAGGAAACGGTCCAGAATCTGATGGTTCTGCGGTTCGGCAATATCCTGTTCGAGCCGCTCTGGTCACGAAATTATATCGATCATGTCCAGATCACGGTCGCGGAAGACCTCGGCCTGGAGGGACGTGCCGACTACTATGACCGCTCCGGTGCGCTGCGTGACATGGTGCAGAACCATATGCTGCAGCTGCTTTGCCTCACGGCGATGGAGCCGCCGAACCAGCTGGAGGATGATGACGTCCGTACAGAGAAGATCAAGGTGCTCAATGCGCTGATGCCGATTCACGGAGAAGCCGCGAAAAAGCAAACTGTGCGTGGCCAGTACAAGGCGGGCATGAAGGGGGGAGAAGCTGTCCGGGGCTATGCGGATGAGCTATCCGGCGAAGACAAGAGCCATACCGAGACCTTTGTTGCGATCAAGGCCGGGATCGATAATTGGCGGTGGGCTGGCGTGCCCTTCTACCTGCGCACCGGCAAGCGGATGTCTCACCGTCATTCCGATATCGTGATCCAGTTCAAGAAAACGCCGCATTCCCTGTTTGGCGAGGGCAATGACATGGCGAACAGGCTGGTGATCCGCCTGCAGCCGGACGAAGGTGTGCGCCTGTTCGTGCAGATCAAGGAGCCCGGCCCCGGCGGCCTGCGCGTCAAGTCCATGCCGCTGAACCTTTCCTATGCGGAGAGTTTCACGGTGCGCTATCCAGATGCCTATGAGCGCCTGCTGATGGATGTGGTGCGCGGCAACCTGTCCCTGTTCATGCGAAAGGATGAAGTTGAAGCCGCCTGGGCGTGGGTCGACTCTCTGATCGAGGCCTGGGAGCAGGCCGGCGATGCACCAGAGCCTTATCCAGCCGGGAGCGATGGCCCACTGGCCGCGGCCATGCTGATGGATCGTGACGACCGGGCCTGGTGGGAAGGATTGTAGTCAGATGAAGCATGAGCTGACCCGCTTCGACACGCGCGATGCTGCGCTGGATTTCGCCGCAAGATTTGTTGCTGGCGGCTTGGAGCATGCCATCGCTGACCGGGGGCGTGCAGATTTCATGACGTCCGGCGGTTTTACGCCGGGGCCGTTGTTTGACCGGCTTTCGGATTGGGACCTGCCATGGGAATGTGTGAGTGTCGGTCTGGTGGATGAACGCTGGGTGCCGCTGGACCACGATTTTTCCAATGAGGCGCTGGTCCGGACGCGTCTGCTGAAGGGGCGTGCGGGGGCGGCAGGGCTCATCCCGATGAAGACCGGCGCAGCCGAGCCCGGCGAAGCGGTGGCAGACAGAAACGCAGCTTATGCACCGCATTGTGCGCCAGCAGATGTGCTGCTGCTCGGAATGGGCGGCGACGGACACACGGCGAGCTGGTTCCCCGGGTCCAAAGGCCTGGAGGCCGCGCTGGTGCCTGCGAATGGTGAAACAATTGCAGCGATTGATGCAACCGGTTGCCCCGGTGCGGGGTTGAATACTCAGCGGCTGACACTGACCGGACCGGCGGTCACGTCCGCGCGCATGGCGTTGATGTTGCTGTTCGGCGATGAGAAGCTGGACATTCTGAAGCGCGCGCTCGTGTCAGACCCGCTCGATATGCCGGTCCGTTACGCCATCGACAAACTCGGTCCGCGTCTCACAATCATATGGGCACCCTAGATGACCAAACTGCACCCGAAAATCGCCGAAGTGACAGAACGCATTCGCCTGAGATCTGCAGAGCCACGCGCAGCCTATCTCGAAATGATCCGTTCGCGGCGCCCGAAAGGGTTTGCCCGCCAGCGGCTCACGGAAGGAAACCTGGCGCACGCATCGGCCGGGTGCGCCGTTATAGAAAAGACCCATCTTCTTGGCGCTGGCTGGCCGAACATCGGTATCATCACAGCCTACAATGATATGTTGTCGGCGCATGCGCCGTTCGAGCACTATCCGGAACTCATCCGGGAAGGTGCGCGCGAAGTGAATGCCGTGGCGCAGGTGGCTGGTGGTGTTCCGGCCATGTGCGATGGAGTCACACAAGGCCAGCAGGGAATGGAGCTGTCGCTGTTTTCGCGGGATGTCATCGCGATGGCATCTGCAGTGGGCCTCAGCCATGATGTCTTCGACGCGGCCTTGCATCTCGGGGTCTGTGACAAGATCGTTCCCGGCCTAGTTATTGCGGCGCTGCGCTTTGGCTGGATTCCCTCCATATTCGTTCCGGCCGGACCGATGCCGTCAGGCCTTCCGAATCCCGAGAAGATCCGTATCCGGCAGTTGTTCGCCGAAGGAAAGGTGGATCGCAGCGCATTGCTGGAAGCGGAGGCGGAAAGCTACCACGCGCAGGGCACCTGCACATTCTACGGAACGGCCAACTCCAATCAGATGCTGATGGAGGTCATGGGTTTCCACCTTCCGGGCGCGGCGTTCACCAATCCCGGCACGCCGCTTCGTACGGCGCTGACAAAGGCTGCCGCGCACCGAGCGGCTGAGATTACGGCGCAGGGAGATAATTATTTGCCCGCGGGCGAAATCATAGATGAGCGCTCCATCGTCAACGGAATCGTCGGGCTAATGGCGACCGGCGGGTCCACCAATCATGCGCTCCACATCCCGGCCATGGCCGCTGCGGCGGGGTTCATCGTGACGCTGGAGGACTTTGAAGACATCAGCCACGTCACACCGCTGTTGACCCGGATCTATCCAAATGGCCCCGCAGACGTGAATCATTTCCACGCGGCGGGCGGCATGGGGTTCATTGTACGTGAACTCCTTGGGGCGGGTCTGCTCAATGGTGACGCACAAGGCGTGGCAGGGCCAATCTCTGATTATTCGCATGAGCCGTTCCTGGATGGTGACAAGGTGTCGTGGCGTCCGGCGCCGGAGGAAAGCGGCGACCTGGAGATCATCCGGCCTGCCAGCGATCCATTCTCTTCTGATGGGGGGCTTCGATTGATGACGGGTCCGCTGGGACGTGGAGTTTCCAAAGTCTCTGCCGTTAAACCGGAGAAACGGGTGCTGGAGGCACCGGCCATGGTGTTCGAATCCCAGGAGGCTCTGAAGGAAGCGTTCGAGGCGGGCCGCCTGGATCGCGACTTTGTCGCTGTTGTCCGCTTTCAGGGCCCGGCGGCAAATGGCATGCCGGAACTTCATAGCCTGACGCCGCCTCTGGGGGTTCTGCAGGACAGGGGATTCAAGGTGGCGCTGGTGACAGATGGCCGAATGTCAGGGGCCAGCGGAAAGGTGCCGTCGGCAATTCATGTCAGCCCGGAAGCCGCGCGCGGCGGCCCGCTCGCGCGCGTCCGTGATGGCGACATGATCGTTTTCGATGCGGAAAACGGAACGCTGGATATCAAGGTCGACCCGTCAGAATTTGCGGCACGTGAACCGGCCGAGTTCCGGCCGAATACGTCCTCGGTTGGGTTGGGCCGCGAGATGTTTTCCTATTTCCGCCAGATGAGCGGAACTGCGGATACGGGTGCAAGCCAGTTCGATTTTGTTGCCGAGGGGGACTGATCGTTGAGTGAAGATGTTTTGGTGGGAGATGTCGGCGGAACACATGTCCGCTTTGCCATCGCCCGCCGGCAGGACGGCAGGATTGTCGCCGATAATTTCGAGAAATTTGCGGGCGATGATTTCGCCCGGTTTGACGACGTGTTGCGTGCCTATCTGGACCGGACACATGCGCGTGTCGGCCAGGCTTGTTTCGCCATGGCGGGCCCTGTGCAGCACGGCAGCGTAACGCTTACCAATCGCGGCTGGCATGTTTCCGAACAGGAATTGCGGGCCGGGTTCGGCTTCGACGACGTTCGTCTCATCAATGATTTTACAGCGATGGCGCGTGCAGTACCCGAATTCGAACAGAGCAGTTTCGATTCGATCCTGCCGGGAGAACCGGAACCGGAAGCCCCAAAGATTGTTGCGGGGCCGGGAACCGGGTTCGGGGTCGCGACGCTGTTCCATGATTGTGGAAACTGGCATGTGCTGACCGGAGAGGGCGGACACATCGCCTTTGCCCCCCGCACAGACCTTGAATGGCAATTGAACAAGATCCTGCTTCAGAAATTCGGATACGTGTCGAACGAACTTGTGTCGTCCGGCACGGGACTGGCGCCGGTGCATGAAGCTTTCTGCGAAATATATGGCCGTCCGGTTGAGGATCTGTCGCCTGCCGAAATGCGGAAGCGCGCAGATGAGGGCGATCAGATGTTCTACCAGCTCATCCTCATCCGTGCCTGTACGGTGATGGGCGCGGTGGGCGATCTCGCCCTGGCCAATGGCGCATTGGGCGGCGTCGTGCTGGCTGGCGGCGTGACGGAGCGGATTGTCGATTTCCTCAAAACGCCCGAAGCCATTGAACGCTTTCGAGAGCGCGGACCGATGAGCGGTTTTCTCGAGAAATGCCCGGTCGTGCTAATGCATGATCCGGAAGCGCCATTGATCGGCGCGGCGGCCTATTACGATCAGGAGCTACGGACATGACCTTCTCCCTCACGGAGCTGAAGCGCGCAGCCGCCAAGGCGCCCGTTGTACCGGTACTTGTGATCGGATCCGTGGAACAGGCCGCGCCACTGGCGCGGGCACTGCAGGATGGCGGTTTGACCATCGCGGAAGTGACGCTCCGGACGCCGGCGGGGATTGGGGCGATTGCGGCGATGAAGGCGGCGGCGCCGGAGCTGCTGGTCGGGGCTGGTACGGTGCTGACCGGCGAGGATGTGCGCAATTCGGTGGAGGCGGGGGCGGACTTCCTGGTCTCGCCGGGGATGAGCCCCGGGCTGTTGAACGCGCTGGGCAAGTATAGACCGCTGATGATCCCAGGTATCGCGACGGCCAGCGAGGCGATGTGCCGTCACGAGGAAGGCTTTGAAATGCTGAAGCTTTTTCCAGCCAGCGTGGCCGGCGGCATTCCTGCGCTGAAAGCACTGGCCGGGCCATTGCCGCATCTTCAGTTCATGCCGACGGGTGGTGTCGGTGCCGGCGATGCCAATGATTACCTCGCCTTGCCGAACGTTCTGGCGGTGGGCGGATCGTGGATCGCGACGCGGGCTGACGTCGATTCCGGCGACTGGGCAGGCATCTCGCGCAAGGCCAGGGAGGCACTTAGCGCGATCAGCTCATGACGATACCGGACCAGGCCGGACTTATGCGGACTTTCAGATGACTATGAGCGACCGAAAACGCGTTCGAAAATCGTGTCGACCTGCTTGAAGTGATAGTCGAGGTCGAAGAGGTCCTCGAGCTGTTCCTTCGTCAGTTTCGCCATCACCTCCTCATCCTTCTGGAGCAGGTCCAGAAGCGGGCCTTCGCCGCCCCAGGTCTTCATCGCATTGCGCTGGACCATCCGGTAGGAATCCTCGCGGCTGTTACCGGCTTCAACGAGGGCGAGCAGGATGCGCTGCGAATTGTGCAGGCCGCCCATGGAGTTCAGCGTTTTCAGCATCCGTTCCGGATAGACGACGAGATTTTCCACGACCCCGGCCAGGCGGTGCAGGGCGAAGTCGAGGTGGACGGTGGCGTCCGGGCCGATGCCGCGCTCGACGGAAGAGTGCGAGATATCGCGCTCATGCCAGAGGGCGACGTTTTCGAGGGCCGGCGTCACGGCAGAGCGCACGAGGCGGGCGAGGCCGGTCAGGTTCTCGGTCAGCACCGGGTTGCGCTTGTGCGGCATGGCTGAGGAGCCTTTCTGGCCAGCCGAGAAGTATTCTTCGGCTTCCAGCACTTCCGTGCGCTGAAGGTGGCGCACTTCCGTGGCGAGGCGTTCGACGGAGGACGCAATCACGCCCAGCACGGCGAAGTACATGGCATGGCGGTCGCGCGGGATGACCTGCGTCGACACCGGCTCAATGGAGAGGCCCAGCTTTTCGGCGACATGAGCTTCGATTTTCGGGTCGATATTGGCGAACGTGCCGACTGCGCCTGAAATGGCGCAGGTGGCCACTTCTTCCCGGGCGATCAGCAGGCGCGTGCGGGCCCGCTGGAATTCGGCATGAAAGGTGGCCAGCTTGACGCCGAACGTGGTCGGCTCGGCATGGATACCATGGCTGCGCCCGATGGTCGGGGTCAGCTTGTGTTCGAAGGCCCGCTTTTCGAGGGCCGCGAGCACGCGGTCGATGCCGGTCAGCAACAGATCAGCGGCGCGCACCATCTGCACGTTCAGGCAGGTGTCGAGCACGTCGGATGAGGTCATGCCGAGGTGCAGGAAGCGGGCAGGCTCACCGACATGTTCGGCGACATTGGTCAGGAACGCGATGACGTCGTGTTTCACTTCCCGTTCGATCTCGTCGATCCGGTCCACTTCGAACGCGGCCTTCTCGCGGACGGTGGCCGAGGTGCCTTCCGGGATGATGCCGAGATTTTCCATGGCTTCGGCGGCGAGGGTCTCGATTTCGAGCCAGATACCGAAGCGGGATTCAGGGGACCAGATGGCCGCCATTTCGGGACGGGTATAACGGGGGATCATGCGCGCATTCCTGCTAGTTCCGGCCTGTTTGTACGGGCCTGCTTGTTCGCGCCCCTAATACGCCGAACCGCCTGGTTTGCCACCCCCTGTGACAGGTCGTCCCGGCGCAGGGGACATGGAGAATGCTGCGGCGGTCTGGCGAACGGAGTGGCCGCTGGTTTCCCGGTAGGCTAGGTTGCTGGCAGTCTGCCGTTTCCGGAAAAAGGGGCGGCTTTCCGGAAGGGGACATGGAATGAGCAGAATTCTCACCCTGTCGGCTGTTTCGCTGGTGCTGGCGGGCGCCGCAGCTGCGCAGGGGACCGGCGACGCCCCGCCTGATGCCGAACCCGGGGCCTGTTATGCGCAGGTGCGGATGCCGGAAACCTATGAAGTCCAGACCGAACAGGTTCTCGACCAGCCGGAGCATACAAGGGCTCGTGTAATCCCCGCCACATATGAAACGGTTGTACAGCGTGTGCTCGTGAAAGAGCAGGCGCTGACCTACCGGGTCGTACCGCCCGTCTACGAGATCGAGACCGAACAGCTCCTCGTTGTGCCGGAACAGACCGAAACAGTCGTGATTCCTGCAGAATACGAGACATTTCCCGAACAGGTCATGGTCCGTCCGGCCTACATAACCTGGAAGCCGGGTGCCGGGCTTAATGGTCAGCCGCAACCGGGGGAAGAGCGTGTCGCGCCCGCGTCCGGCGACGTGGCGCGTCGCGTCGAAGTCCCGGCCCAGTACGACACGGTGAGCCGCACGCGCCTGAAGTCGCCCGAGCGCGTCGAAACACGCGTGATTCCCGCCCGAATCCGCACGGTTGAGCGTCAGGTCCTTCGGGAACCGGCCCGTGTGGTCGAGGAGATCATTCCGGCCGAATACGAGGAGGTTGAAGTCCAGCGCCTTGTGACGCCGGAACAACAGGAGACGATCGTCGTGCCGGCGACCTACAAGACCATCGAGAAACGCACTGTGACCGGCGGCGGGACGGTGGAATGGCAGGAAGTGCTGTGCGATTCCAGCGCGACACATGCCAGGATCGCCGAAGTCCAGCGGGCCCTGGCCGCGAAGGGCTATAACGTACAGTCTGATGGCGTTATCGGCCCGGCGACTCAGAATGCGATGGAAGACTGGCAGGAAAGGAACGGCCTGCCGGTGGGATACCTGACCATTGGCACCCTTGAGTCGCTTGGGGTTTCGCCCGAGTAGCGGGAATTTGGGGGCAGAGCTGCCTTCCAGACGGGCAATGCAGGGCCCAGGCCGTGACGCACAGCCGCACATCTGCCCCCGTGAGGTGGCCGAAAGCAGACTTTAAGATAAGTCTCACCGTTATGTGGCGTGGATGTGTTGCGTGGATGGCAAAACCGTCCTAATCCGGCGCCAGCACAGGCTAGGAGGCCCTCTCTCATGTCGGACATCGAACGGCTGGCGCTCGACTATCTACCGGTGATCATCTTTCTGGTGCTCGGTGCCGTGATTTCGGGCCTTTTCATCGTTGGTTCATTGCTGCTCGCACCATCCGAGCCCGACCCCGAGAAGAACTCCGCCTATGAGTGCGGTTTCAACGCTTTCGACGACGCCCGCATGAAGTTTGACGTCCGGTTCTACCTAGTCGCCATCCTGTTCATCATCTTTGACCTCGAAGTGGCCTTCTTGTTCCCCTGGGCGATCAGCCTGGGCAAGATCGGCCTGCTTGGCTTCTGGTCGATGGTCGTCTTCCTGGGCGTTCTGACCGTTGGCTTCATCTACGAATGGCGCCGCGGCGCGCTGGAGTGGGAATAATGGCCGGAGACTTCAAGACATATGCCCTCGGCGGCGCCCGTTCGGGCGTCGAAGGCGGTTTCAAGCCCGGACAGGACGATCCGTTCTATTCCGGCCTGTCCGACCAGCTGGCGGACAAGGGCTATTTCACGGCCGCGGCTGACGACCTGATTTCCTGGGCGCGGACCGGCTCGCTGATGTGGATGACCTTCGGTCTCGCCTGCTGCGCCGTTGAAATGATGCACGCGGGTAACCCGCGCTACGACCTTGAGCGCTTCGGCATGGCGCCGCGCGGTTCACCCCGCCAGTCGGATGTGATGATCGTTGCGGGCACGCTGACCAACAAAATGGCCCCGGCGCTGCGCAAGGTCTACGACCAAATGCCGGAGCCGCGTTACGTGATCTCGATGGGTAGCTGCGCCAATGGCGGCGGCTATTACCATTACAGCTACAGCGTTGTGCGCGGCTGTGACCGGATCGTGCCGGTCGATATCTATATTCCGGGCTGTCCGCCCACCGCTGAGGCTCTCGTGTACGGCTTCCTGCAGCTGCAGAAGAAGATCCGCCGGGAAGGCTCGCTGGAGCGCTAGGGGAAAGACATGCTGAACCAGGATGCCATCGACGCCCTCAAGGATCTCGGCGAGCATATTTCTGCTGCGCGCGCGGATGCGGTGAAGAGCTTCCACATCAATATGGACGAGCTGGTCGTGATGGCCGAGCGCGATCATATCGTCGGGCTGCTGCGCTTCCTGCGAGAAGATCCGCAATGCGATTTCGAGACGCTGATCGATATCTGCGGTGTCGACTATCCGGAGCGCGGCGAGCGTTTCGAAGTGGTCTATCATCTCCTGTCCATGCACCTGAACCACCGGGTGCGGGTGCGTGTGTCGACCGACGAGGACACGGCCGTGCCGAGCGCCTGCGCTGTTTGGCCGGCCGCCAACTGGTTCGAGCGCGAAGCCTTCGACATGTATGGCATCCAGTTCGCAGATCACCCGGACCTGCGCCGGATCCTCACCGACTACGGTTTTGAGGGCTATCCGCTGCGCAAGGACTTCCCGCTGACCGGCAATTACGAAGTCCGCTACGACGATCTCGAGAAGAAAGTGGTCTACGAGCCGGTGCAGCTGGTTCAGGAGTTCCGTAATTTTGACTTCCTCTCCCCGTGGGAGGGCATCACGTCCCAGATCCCGGGCGACGAGAAAGCGACGGAGTCGTAAGACAATGGCTGACACCGCTCACATCTCCGAAATGGAAGACCGCAAGTTCACGCTGAACTTCGGGCCTCAGCACCCGGCCGCCCACGGCGTGCTGCGCATGATTCTCGACCTCGATGGCGAGATCGTCACGCGCGTTGACCCGCATATCGGCCTGCTGCATCGCGGCACCGAGAAGCTGATCGAATACAAGACCTTCCTGCAGGGCATGCCGTATTTCGACCGGCTGGATTACTGCGCGCCGATGAACCAGGAGCACGCCTGGTGCCTGTCCATCGAAAAGCTGCTCGGCATTGAAGCGCCGCGCCGCGGCAGCCTGATCCGCGTGCTTTACTCCGAGCTAGGCCGCATCATGTCCCACTTGCTGAACATCGGCTCGCAGGTGCTGGACGTTGGCGCGCTGACGCCGATCACCTGGGCGTTCGAGGAGCGGGAAAAGCTCTGCGTCTTCTACGAACGCGCCTCCGGCAGCCGGATGCACGCGGCGTTCTTCCGCCCGGGCGGTGTCCACCAGGACCTGCCGCAAGCGCTGCTCGACGATATTTCCGAATGGTGCGAGCAATTCCCCGGCAAGCTGGACCAGCTTGAAGGGCTCGTCACCGAAAACCGCATCTTCAAGCAGCGGAATGTCGACATCGGCGTTGTGGACGAGAAGACGATCATGGACTGGGGCTTCTCCGGCGTGATGGTTCGCGGGTCCGGCTATGCCTGGGACCTGCGCCGCGCCCAGCCTTATGAGTGCTACTCCGAACTCGACTTCAAGATTCCAGTCGGCAAGAACGGCGACAATTACGACCGCTATGTCTGCCGCATGGAAGAGATGCGCGAGTCGACCAAGATCATGCAGCAATGCATCGAGATCATGAATCGCGAAGGGCCGGGGCCGGTCCTGCTGAAGGGGTCGAAAGTCTCGCCGCCGCGCCGTGCCGAGATGAAAAACTCCATGGAAGCACTGATTCATCACTTCAAGCTGTACACGGAAGGTTTCCACGTTCCGGAAGGCGAATGCTACGCCGCCATCGAAGCGCCGAAGGGCGAATTCGGTGTGTACCTTGTCTCTGACGGCACGAACCGGCCGTATCGCGCGAAGATTCGCGCGCCGGGCTATCCGCACCTTCAGGCGATGGACCATTTGTGCCGCGGGCACATGCTGGCTGACGTGTCCGCGATCCTCGGTTCGCTCGACATCGTGTTCGGGGAGATCGACCGCTGATGTCCGCAGGAAAAGTCATTCATCCGGCTAAGGATGAAGCAAAAACGTTTTATGCAGGAAGGATCGAGTAGTGGCACTGCGCCGTTTTGATCTTGAGGCTGGTGGCGATACGTTCGCCTTCAAGCCGGAAACGGAAGAGAAGATTGCCTTCTGGCGGAACAAGTATCCGGCGGAAAAGCAACGTTCGGCCGTCATCCCCATGCTGTGGCTTGCCCAGAAGGACAATAATGGCTGGCTGTCCGAGCCGGCCATGCGCGAAGTCGCGGACCGGCTGGAAATGCCGTATATCCGCGTTTATGAGGTCGCGACCTTCTACACGATGTTCCGTCTCCAGCCGGTCGGCAAATTCCACGTCCAGCTTTGCGGCACGACACCGTGCCAGCTGCGCGGAGCCGAGAAGCTGAAGGAAGTCTGTCAGCAGGAAATCGGCGACATCATGTATGTCACCGACGATGGCCGCCTGTCCTGGGAAGAGGTCGAGTGCCTTGGTGCCTGTGTGAATGCGCCGATGGTGCAGATCAATGACGACTATTACGAAGACCTGACGCCAGAGACGCTGTCGCAAATTCTCGGCAAGCTGAAGAATGGCGTGGATGTTGCGCCGGGTCCGCAGATCGACCGCGTGAACAGCGCGCCGGAAGGTGGCGCGACCACGCTGACCGATCCGGCCCTCTTCGATGGCAGCAAGAACGCCATCACCAAGCTGCCGAACCTGCCATCCGACGAGCCTGAGCCTTCAGAAGCTGAAGCTGCCGGCAAGCCCGACGCCGCAGCGCCGACCAATACGAAACGCGAAGAGCCGGTCGCCTCCAATACGAAGACGACCCTGATTGATGCCGCCAAGAAGGTTGAAACGGGCGTGCGCCCGGAGGCCGTGACGATTGACCCGGCGTCCTATGACGATCTCAAGCGCATCAAGGGCGTCGGCCCGAAGAATGAAGACGCGCTCAATGAGCTTGGCATCTACACTTTCAAGCAGATCGCCGAGTGGACGCCGGAAAATGTCGACTGGGTCGAAGACTTCATGAGCTTTCCGGGGCGGATCGAACGCGAAGACTGGATTGCCCAGGCAAAAACGCTCGCCGAGGGCGGCGAAACGGAATTCTCCAAGCGCGTGGATGCGGGCGATGTCCCCTCCAGCCAGGAAGATGAGGACTAAGCGATGTTGCAGGACAAGGATCGCATCTTCACGAACCTGTACGGTCTTCATTCGCCCGAACTCGACGCGGCGAAGAAGCGCGGTGCATGGCACCTGACCCGGGAAATTCTGGAGCAGGGACCGGACTGGATCTGCGACCAGATCAAGGCGTCAGGCCTGCGCGGCCGTGGCGGTGCTGGTTTCCCGACCGGCCTGAAATGGACGTTTATGCCGAAAGAGGTGCGTGACCGTCCGCACTATCTCGTCGTCAATGCCGACGAGTCCGAGCCCGGCACGTGCAAAGACCGCGAAATCATGCGCCACGATCCGCATCTGCTGATCGAAGGCTGCATGATCGCCTCTCGCGCGATGCGGGCGCACAAATGCTATGTCTATCTGCGCGGTGAATACATCAATGAGCGCCACGCGCTCGAAAAGGCCGTCAAGGAAGCCTATGAGGCGAAGCTGATCGGCAAGGACAATGTGAACGGCTGGGATTTCGATCTCTACGTCCACCACGGCGCCGGGGCTTATATCTGCGGCGAGGAAACGGCTCTGCTCGAAAGCCTTGAGGGCAAGAAGGGCCAACCGCGTTTGAAGCCGCCATTCCCGGCCAATGCTGGCCTTTATGGTTGCCCGACGACTGTGAACAATGTCGAATCCATCGCCGTTGCCGGCACGATCCTGCGCCGCGGCGCCGAATGGTTTGCCGGTTTCGGGCGCCCGAACAATACTGGCACCAAGCTGTTCTGCATCTCCGGCCACGTGAACAAGCCGTGCAATGTTGAAGAAGAGATGTCGATCACCTTCCGTGATCTGATCGACACGCATTGCGGCGGCATCCGTGGCGGCTGGGAAAACCTGAAAGCCGTGATCCCCGGTGGATCGTCGGTGCCGATGGTTCCGGCCGAACAGATCATGGACGCCTATATGGACTTCGACACGCTGCGTGACCTGAAGTCCGGCCTCGGCACGGCGGCTGTCATCGTGATGGACAAGGACGCCGACCTGATCAAGGCGATTGCCCGTCTCGCTTACTTCTACAAGCACGAATCCTGCGGCCAGTGCACGCCGTGCCGTGAAGGCACCGGCTGGATGTGGCGCGTCATGGAACGCATGGCGAAGGGCGAAGCCGAGCATGACGAGATCGACACGCTGCTGGACGTGACCAAGCAGGTGGAAGGTCACACGATCTGCGCCCTCGGCGACGCCGCCGCCTGGCCGATCCAGGGCCTGATCCGCCACTTCCGTCCAGAAATCGAAGACCGCATCAACCAGTACAGACTGCCGCGCGCCATGGTGCAGGGCGCAGTCGTTGCGGCGGAGTAGGGGTCCATGTCCGATCTGTTCAAAATCAATGTCGACGGCAAGGAAATCGAGGTGCCGAAGTCCTACACGCTGATGCAGGCGTGCGAGGAGGCTGGCGCCGAGATTCCGCGCTTCTGCTATCACGAGCGCCTGTCGGTGGCCGGTAATTGCCGCATGTGCCTCGTCGAATGGGAAGGCGCGCCGAAGCCGATTGCGTCCTGTGCGCAGACGGTCGGCGACATGCGCCCGAACCGCGATGGCTCCGCGCCGAATATCCGCACCAAAGGGCCTTACGTCGAGAAGGCCCGCAACGGGGTGATGGAATTCCTGCTCATCAATCACCCGCTGGATTGCCCGATCTGCGACCAGGGTGGCGAGTGCGACCTGCAGGACCAGGCCGTGGCCTATGGCCGTTCCGGCAGCCGCTATGAAGAAAATAAGCGCGCCGTCGAAGACAAGAATATGGGCCCGCTGGTCAAGACGATCATGACCCGCTGCATCCAGTGCACGCGCTGCGTCCGCTTTGTGGCCGAAGTCGGCGGCGTGGAAGAGATCGGCATGATCTCGCGCGGTGAGAGCGCCGAGATCACGACCTATCTTGAGAAAAATCTGACGTCTGAGCTTTCGGGCAATGTGATCGACCTTTGCCCGGTCGGCGCGCTGACCTCGAAGCCTTATGCATTCAATGCGCGCCCGTGGGAGCTGCGCAAGACGTCTTCCATTGACGTGATGGACGCCATGGGCGCTTCGATCCGTGTCGATGCCAAGGGCGATGGCGTGATGCGCATCATGCCGGAAGTGAACGAGGACATTAACGAGGAGTGGCTGTCCGACAAATCCCGCTTTGTGTGGGATGGTCTGGCCCGCCAGCGTCTCGACAAGCCGTATGTCCGTGTCGATGGCCGCCTGAAGCCGGCCTCCTGGGGCGAAGCGTTCGAAGCCGTGAAAGCGGCGCTGTCCAAGCCTGCTGAAAAGATCGGCATTGTTGCCGGCGACCTGATCGAAGTCGAACAGGCCAAGGCTGCGCTGGACCTGTTCCGCTCGCTCGGCATCCAGAACACCGACTGCCGTCCGGCTGGCGCGAAGTATGGCACCGACGGCGTGCGCGAACATTACATCCTGAACCCGACACTGGCCGGTGTGGAAGAGGCTGATGCGCTGCTGCTCGTCGGCGTCAATCCGCGCACGGAAGCCGCTGTCTGGAACGCCCGTATCCGCAAGACCTGGCTCTGGGCTGACCTGAAAGTCGCCCTGATCGGTGACTCGGCGGATCTGACCTATGACTATACCCATCTCGGCAACAGTGCAGATGCACTGAACAAGGCCGAAACCGCCGAGTTCCTGAAAGGCGCCAAGCGCCCGATGATCGTACTCGGCGAAGGGGCCCTGGTGCGCGACGATGGCGACGCCGTGCTGGCCGCCGCGATCAAGCTCGCCAATGAGACCGGCGCGATTGCGGACGACTGGGCAGGCTTCGGTGTGCTCCACAATGCAGCCGGCCGCGTTGGCGCGCTGGACACCGGTTTCGTGCCAGGTGAAGGCGGTGAAGCAACGGCGGGTATCCTCGGCGGCGGAATGGAGACGATCGTGCTTCTCGGCGCCGACGAAGTCGATCTGTCCAAGACGGCCGGTGCGACGGTCATCTATGTCGGCTCTCACGGTGATGCCGGGGCGGCCCGCGCAGACGTCATCCTGCCGTCGGCCGCTTACACAGAAATGGCCTCAACCTTCGTGAACACCGAAGGCCGCGTGCAGGTCACGTCCAGGGCGGTCCAGCCGAAAGGCGAGGCCCGCGAAGGCTGGGCGATCTTCCGTGCGCTGTCTGACGTGATGGGCAAGACACTTCCGTACGATACGGTTGATGCCCTGCGCGAAGGCCTGCGGGAAAATGAAGCATTTGCTGGGATTGGCTATGCGCCGGGCGCGGCTGGCGCTGAGGCACTCAAGGCCGTTCCGGAAGGGGCTGGCAGCCTTTCCAGCGCCCCGTTCAAGCCGGTGATCGGAGACTTCTATCTCACCAATCCGATCGCCCGGGCATCGAAAACCATGGCGGAATGCTCTGCGCTGGCGACAGCGCTGGACACTCCGGTAGCAGCGGAGTAGGGCGGGCGCCATGAGTAACTACATCGAGTCTATGGGACAGTTCTGGGGCCCCTTGATGGTCCTCGGCCAGATCGGCTTGTTCACGCTGGTCCTGCTTCTCTCGATCGCATTCCTGCTGCTGTTCGACCGCAAGGTCTGGGCAGGTGTGATGATGCGGAAAGGCCCGAACGTGGTCGGCCCGTTCGGCCTGCTCCAGTCTTTTGCGGACTTCGGCAAGTTCCTGTTGAAAGAGATCGTCATCCCGGCGGGCGCGAACAAGTTCGTGTTCCTGTTTGCGCCGATCCTGACCTGTACGCTGGCCTTCGCAGCCTGGTCGGCGATCCCAGTTGCACCCGGTACGGTCAGCGGCACGAGCTGGGTGATCTCGAACCTCAATGTCGGGATCCTTTACCTGTTCGCCATCAGCTCCCTCGGTGTCTACGGCATCATCATGGGCGGCTGGGCCTCCAACTCGAAATATCCGTTCCTCGGCGCGCTGCGGTCTGCCGCTCAGATGGTCTCCTATGAGGTGTCCATCGGCTTTGTGATCATCACCGTGATCCTGATGGTCGGGTCCATGAACCTGACCGACATCGTCAACAATCAGGACGGCGGCTTCTGGAACTGGCACGTTTTCAGCTTCCAGAATTTCCCGCTGATCGTGGTCATGGTGCCGATGTTCGTCATCTTCTTCGTCTCGGCCCTCGCTGAAACGAACCGCCCGCCGTTCGACCTGCCGGAAGCGGAGTCGGAACTCGTTGCCGGCTATCAGGTCGAGTATGGCTCCACGCCCTACCTGCTCTTCATGCTGGGCGAATACCTGAACATCGTCCTGATGTGTTCGATGATGACCATCTTGTTCCTTGGCGGCTGGCACGGCCCGGTTGCCCTGGGGGATGAATTTGTCCGCGACCATCCGTTCCTGACCAGCTTCTCCGGGCTGTTCTGGTTCATGTTCAAAACCTTCTTCTTCTTCTTCCTCTTCGCCATGGTGAAGGCCATCGTGCCGCGCTACCGCTATGACCAGCTGATGCGCCTTGGCTGGAAGATCTTCCTGCCGACATCGCTCTTCGCCGTTCTCGTGGTTGCAGGCTATGTCGCTTATACGGGAGTGCAGTCATGAGCCTCGCGCAGACCATCCGCGGCGCGCTGCTGACCGATTTCCTCGGGGCCTTCTGGCTGGCCACGCTGGAAATGTTCCGCCGCAAGGCCACCGTGAATTATCCGTTCGAGAAGAACCCGCTGTCGCCGCGTTTTCGCGGAGAGCATGCCCTGCGCCGCTATGCATCCGGCGAGGAGCGTTGCATCGCCTGCAAGCTGTGTGAAGCAATTTGCCCGGCACAGGCGATCACGATCGAGGCCGAGCCGCGCGCTGACGGCGCGCGCCGCACGACACGCTACGACATCGACATGGTGAAGTGCATCTATTGCGGTTTCTGTCAGGAAGCCTGCCCGGTGGATGCCATCGTGGAAGGGCCGAACTTCGAGTTCGCGACCGAAACCCGCGAGGAACTGTTCTACGACAAGGACCGCCTGCTCGCGAACGGCGACCGGTGGGAACGTCTCATCGCTAAGAATTTGGAACTGGATGCGCCTTATCGCTAAGGCGCGCCGCTAAAGAGTAACCGGGACGCATGATTGTCCCAAACACAAGAGGGGTCAGAGGGCTGTGGCACTGATCGCATTCTACCTGATGGCTGCGGTGACACTCGTGTCAGCGCTAATGGTCATCATGGCGCGGAACCCCGTCCACTCCGTGCTGTGGCTGATCCTGACATTTTTCTCCGCGGCGGGGCTGTTCGTCCTGATCGGCGCGGAGTTTATCGCCATGCTTCTGGTCGTCGTTTATGTCGGCGCCGTCGCGGTGCTGTTCCTGTTCGTTGTCATGATGCTGGATGTCGACTTCGTCGAGCTGAAGGATGGCACGCTACGCTATTGGCCGTTCGCGATGCTGGTCGGCATTGTCTTTGCGGCCGAGATCTTCATGGCGTCCGTGATGGGCGTGCATTCGCGGCCGGATGCCTTTGACGCCGCGCCGGGCGCAGACACCAATGCCGAAGCCATCGGACAGGTTATGTACACCGAATACCTGCTGCTGTTCCAGCTGGCCGGTATCGTGCTGTTGATTGCAATGATCGGCGCCATTGTCCTGACCCTGCGCCACCGCCCGGAAGTGAAACGCCAGAACATTGCCAAGCAGACATCGCGCCGCCGCGGCGATGCCTATGAACTGAAGGACCCCAAGCCGGGGCAGGGGATCTGATACCTATGGAACTCGGGCTTTCCCATTATCTCGCGGTGTCGGCCGCCCTGTTCACGATCGGGGTGGTAGGCATCTTCGTGAACCGGAAGAACATCATCGTCATCCTGATGGCGATCGAGCTGATCCTGCTTTCGGTGAACCTCAACCTGGTCGCCTTTTCGGTCTTCTCCGGCACGATTGCCGGGCAGATCTTCGCCATGCTCGTGCTGACTGTCGCTGCCGCCGAGGCCGCTGTCGGTCTTGCCATCCTAGTCGTCTACTTCCGGAACCGCGGTGACATCGCGGTCGAGAACGTAGACCTGATGAAGGGCTAGGCCGGTATGCTTTCTGACGCACTTCTCATCTTCATCGTCCTTGCGCCCGGCCTCGTGGCGCTGACAGGCTTGGTTCACAAGTTCATTGGCGACAAGATCGTCATGTACACCACAACCGGCGTCGTCCTGACGGCGGGCGCGCTGTCCCTGTTGCAGCTGTTCTCCTATGCGGCAGGACTCGGCAGCCATGGCGCCGATGCACACGCTGCGGCCGAACATGGCCACGCCGTGACCCAGCACATCATCACGCTGATGCCCTGGATCAATGTTGGCGAGTTCCATGCCAACTGGGCCATCCGGGTCGACACATTGTCGATCGTCATGATGGCCGTGATTACTGGCGTGTCTGGCCTCGTTCACCTCTATTCCTGGGGCTACATGAGCGAGGACCCGCACAAGGCGCGCTTCTTCGCTTACCTGTCGCTCTTTACCTTCGCCATGCTGATGCTGGTGACCGCCGACAACTTCATCCAGCTCTTCTTCGGCTGGGAAGGCGTGGGCCTCGCCTCGTACCTGCTCATTGGCTTCTGGTACCAGAACAAGGCGCCGAACGACGCGTCCATCAAGGCCTTCGTCACCAACCGTGTGGGCGATTTCGGCCTCGCGCTCGGCATCATGGCTGTGTTCTGCATCTACGGTACAGTCGAGTTTGCGCCCTTCATGGAAGCGCTGCGCGAGAATACCATGGTGACGCCGATTGCCTTTGCCGATCCGGCACCGGCCCGCGAAGTCATCATGACCTTCCTCGGCCAACGCGTCTGGGCCGTCGAAGTAATTGGCGTGCTGCTGTTCATCGGCGCGATGGGCAAGTCGGCCCAGTTCTTCCTCCACGTCTGGCTGCCAGACGCCATGGAAGGCCCTACGCCGGTCTCCGCCCTGATCCACGCCGCAACCATGGTCACCGCAGGTGTCTATCTCGTCTGCCTTCTGTCACCGCTGTATGAGTACACGCTCGTCGCGGCCGGCATGATCACCGTGGTTGGTGCGGTGACTGCGCTCTACGCCGCTACCGTCGGTATGGCGCAGAACGACATCAAGCGGGTGATTGCCTATTCGACCTGTTCGCAGCTTGGCTACATGTTCTTCGCGGCTGGGGTCGGTGCCTATGAGGCCGCGATGTTCCACCTCTTCACGCACGCCTTCTTCAAGGCGCTTCTGTTCCTTGGCGCAGGCTCCGTGATCCACGGCATGCACCACGAGCAGGACATGCGGAAGATGGGCGGTCTCGCGAAATTCATGCCGCTGACTTATGCGGCCATGATGATCGGTACGATCGCCATCATCGGCCTTGGTGTTCCGCACACGAAACTTGGCTTTGCCGGCTTCTTCTCGAAGGATGCGATCCTGGAAAGCGCCTTTGCGGGCGGTATGGAGCACGTTGCCTTCGGCCAGATGGCTTTCTGGTTCGGTATCGTCGCGGCCTTCCTGACCAGCTTCTACTCCTGGCGCCTCATCTACATGACGTTCCATGGACCGAAGGTATGGGAAGGCGCCCATGACGACGATCATGCCCACGCGCATGATGCCCATGACGATCACGCGCACGACGATCACGGCCACGGCCATGGTCACACGCCGCATGAGAGCCCGCTGGTCATGCTGATCCCGCTTGGCTTGCTGAGCCTCGGTGCGATTTTCTCGGGCTTCTTCTTCTACAATTACTTCGTCGACCATTCGAACGAAGCATTCTGGGCGGGGGCGATCTATCGCGCTTCGGAGAACCATGTCCTCCATGCCCGCCACGAAGTGCCGGAGTGGGTGATCTATGCCCCGCTGATCGTCACGCTGGGCGGTCTCCTGCTGGCAACAATGACCTATCTCTTCAATCGCGGCGTCGGGAAGCGTATCGCCGACAGTGGCGGACCGCTCTATTCGCTGTTCTACAACAAGTGGTACTTCGACGAGATCTACAACGCGACGCTGGTGCGGGGCGCGGCCTTCCTCGGCAATATCTTCTGGAAAGCCGACAAGAAGGTCATCGACGCTGCTGGTGCTGACGGCATGACCGCGCTGACACTGCTGAGTGCCCGCCGCCTGTCGATCCTGCACACCGGTCGTCTGTATCATTATGCATTCATTATTATTGGCGCAGCCCTCGTCTTCGGGGCGCTCATGTGGCTGAACGCCGGAGGGGCACACTAATGGGCGGGTTTCCCATTCTATCGGCGCTGACCTTCCTGCCGCTGGTTGGCGCACTGATCATCATGGCCGTGCGGGCAGCTACGGCTGGCAGCAGCTCGTCCGAGAATGCCAATGAGGGGCGCACCGCGCTCCTGGCTGGCCTCGTCATTACGGGTGCGACGTTCCTCGTCTCGCTGGCGGCGTTCTTCTATTACGATCCGTCGACACCGGGCTATCAACTGGTCGAGCAGCACGTCTGGTACCAGTCGATCAGCTACAAGCTGGGCGTTGATGGCCTGTCGCTGCCGCTGATCCTGCTGACGACGTTCCTGACACCGATCTGCCTGCTGGCGAGCTGGAATTCGATCCACACACGGGTGACGGAATATGTCGTCGCCTTCCTGGTGCTCGAAACCTTCATGATCGGCGTGTTTACCGCGCTCGACCTGGTCCTGTTCTATATCTTCTTCGAGGCAGGCCTGATCCCGATGTTCCTGATCATCGGTATCTGGGGCGGCAAGGACAAGATCTACGCCGCGTTCAAGTTCTTTCTCTACACGCTGCTCGGCTCGCTCCTGATGCTGGTTGCGGTTGTGTACATGTACATCACGGCTGGCAGCTCTGACTTTGAGGTGCTGGAGAAGTTCGCCTTCGATCCTCACGTCCAGACCTGGCTGTGGCTGGCCTTCATCGCGTCCTTTGCGGTGAAACTGCCAATGTGGCCGGTGCACACCTGGTTGCCGGATGCGCACGTTCAGGCCCCGACGGCAGGCTCCGTCATTCTGGCGGGCGTCCTGCTGAAGATGGGCGGCTACGGCTTCCTGCGTTTCTCACTGCCGATGTTCCCGGATGCAAGCCACCTGTTCCAGCCGGCAATGTTTGCGCTGGCTGTTGCGGCGATTGTCTACACATCATTGGTCGCCTGGCGGCAGACCGACATGAAGAAGCTGATCGCTTACTCGTCGGTTGCGCACATGGGTTTTGTAACGCTTGGCGTCTTCTCGTTCACCGAGGTCGGCGTACAGGGCGCCATCTTCCAGATGATCAGCCACGGCTTCATCTCTGCGGCACTCTTCCTGATCGTCGGCGTCGTTTACGACCGGATGCACACGCGGGAGATTGCGGCCTATGGCGGCCTGGTCCACCGCATGCCGGTCTACGCGACCTTGTTCATGCTGTTCACCATGGCCAATGTCGGCCTTCCGGGCACATCCGGCTTCATCGGTGAGATCCTCACCATGGTCGGCGGCTTCCAGGCGTCCACCTGGGCAGCAGCTGGCGCCGCGCTCGGCGTGATCTTCTCGGCTGTTTACATGCTGACGCTCTACCGGCGCACCGTGTTCGGCCAGATCACCAATCCGGAACTGAATGACATCAAGGACATGAACCGGATCGAACTTGTAACAATCGTCCCGTTGGCGCTGCTGACGCTGCTTTTCGGCGTCGCGCCCAACCTGATCTTTAACCTGACCGAGGGCGCTGCGAAGAGCATTCTCTCGATGATGGCCGGAGGCTGATCGCCCATGCTCGACTTCACTGCCATGACCCTGGCGATCGGGCCGGAACTCTGGCTCGCCGCCACAGGCCTTCTGGGCGTGCTGCTGGGCGCGCTTCTCAAGGACCGTTTCAACGGTCTGTCGTTCAAGTTCGGCGCGCTGGTCCTGTTCGTTGCTGCGGGGATCGCGGCGATGACCTATCAGGGCGGCGAGGCGTTCAACGGCCTCGTGGAATCCAACACGTTCGTCAACTTCGCCAAGATCGTTTCATTCATCGTGGGTGGGCTCGCCCTGGTCATGTCCGAGGGATTCCTCAAGCGTCATGAAACCGCGCGGTATGAGTATGCGCTGCTGACGATCTTCGCGTCGCTTGGCATGGGCATCATCCTGTCGGCTGCGAACCTGATGACGCTCTACATGGGCATCGAGACGCTCAGCCTGTCATCCTATGTGCTTGCTGCATTCCATCGGGACTCTGCACGTTCCTCCGAAGCCGGCCTGAAATATGTGATCCTCGGATCACTGGCGTCCGGCATGCTGCTGTACGGCGCATCGCTGGTCTACGGCTTCTCCGGAACGACCTTCTACGCTGGCATTGCAGCGGCTGAGCCGTCGGTTGGCCTGATGTTCGGAATGGTGCTGATGATTGTCGGACTTGCCTTCAAGGTCTCGGCCGCCCCGATGCACGTCTGGACGCCGGATGTTTATGAAGGTGCCCCGACACCGGTCGGTGCCTTCTTTGGCGCGGCGCCGAAAATGGCCGCCATGGTCGTGTTTGCAAATGTGATGTTCCAGCTCTTCGGTGAGGCGATGGACCAGTGGCAGCTGATCATCACGATCATCGCCGGCCTCTCGATGCTGATCGGTGCTTTCGGCGGTCTGACGCAGACCAATATCAAACGCCTTCTGGGGTACTCCTCGATCGCGAACGTCGGCTATGCGCTGGTGGCCGTTGCGGCTGGCAAGGATCTGGGCGCCGGTCCGTTGCTGACCTTCATGACGCTTTACGTCGTCTCGTCGCTCGGCCTGTTTGCAGCTGTGCTGGCCATGCGCCGTCAGGGCGGCATGGTGGAAGGAATTTCCGAACTTGGCGGCCTGATGACCAAGCGCCCGTGGCTGGCGATTGCGCTGTCCGTCCTGATCTGGTCGGTTGCCGGCCTGCCGCCGTTCGGTGGCTTCCTCGGCAAATGGGTCGTGCTGGAAGCGGGCGTTGGCGCGGGGCTCTATCCACTGGCAATCATCCTGGTGCTCTCATCGGTGGTGTCGCTTGGATACTATCTGCGCCTGATCAAGATCATGTGGTTCGATGAGCCGACCGAACGGTTTGAAGCGATTGACGGGTCTGTCACTCTGGTTGTGCTGGCATCGTCGCTGTTCGTGATCGTGTTCATGGTCTTCTTCTTCCTGCTCAGCGGGTGGGCGAATCAGGCTGCGCTGGGGATCATGGCTTGAACCAAGCCTGGCCCGTCCATCGCCTCGACACGATAGACAGCACCAACACCGAGGCCCGGCGGCGGGCCCAGGCAGGCGTGTTTGAAAACTGCTGGATTCTGGCAGACGAGCAGACCGCGGGCCGGGGCAGGCTGCAGCGGCACTGGGCTTCGCCCAAGGGGAACATCTTCTCGTCAGCGCTTTTCCGTGAGCCGGGCGGCATTCAGGTCGCGGCGCGGATCCCGTTTGCGGCGGCCCTGGCGGTCAGCGACACCGCGCTGGAGTATGCGCCCGGCGCCGATGTGCGCGTCAAATGGCCGAATGACGTACGTGTGAACAAAGCCAAACTTTCCGGGATTCTGATCGAAACCGGGCAGGATGAGCAGGGGCTCTGGGTGATCGCTGGCATGGGCGTGAACGTGGCGCAGGTGCCGCCGGAGGCCGGCCAGGCGGCCATATGCCTTGCGGACCTCGCAGGCGGAAAAGACCTTGATCATATTGAAGTATTTGGTTCCCTGACCCGCCATTTCATGACCCGCCTGGCGCAGGCGCGTGACGGCTTCGGGCCGGTCCGGACGGATTGGCTGAAGCGGGCCGAAGGGCTTGGCGGCCAGGTCCGCGTGTCACCGGGCGGCGTACCCGTTGAGGGCATCTTTGAGGACATGGCCCCCGATGGCGGGCTGATCCTCAGATTGCCGGACGGATCGCGACAGACCATAAGGGCTGGCGATGTACATCTTATCGGAGAGGTCTGACGCGCATGCTGCTTGCTATCGACGTTGGCAACACGAACACGGTTTTCGGTATCCATGATGACAACACATGGGTGAACCAGTGGCGCAGTGCCACGGATCCGACCAAGACTGCGGATGACCATGCCGCCTGGCTGTGGCGGCTGGCGGATATGCACGGCGCTGATCTCAGCCAGATCAATGGCTGCGTGATCTCCACCGTTGTGCCGCAGGCCGTCTTCAATTTCCGGAACCTCGCCCGCCGTTATCTGCATGTCGAACCGATGTTCATCGGCGACCCAGATCTCAAAACCGGCATGGAAATCCGCATCAGCCGGCCGGAACAGGTGGGGGCGGACCGCATTGTCAGCGCCCTCGGTGCGCACAAGCAGTATTCCGGAAACCTGATTGTGATCGATAGCGGCACGGCAACCACATTCGACGTGGTTGCAGAAGACGGCGCGTTCGAAGGCGGTATCATTTCACCGGGGGTCAACCTCTCTGTGAAGGCCCTGCACGATGCCGCCGCGCAGCTGCCGCGTATCGCCATCCAGCGTCCGGCGCACGTGATTGGCCATGACACGATTTCAGCGATGCAATCCGGTGTGTTCTGGGGATACATCGACCTGATCGACGGACTCGTGAACCGGATCAAGAAAGAGTATGGCAAGCCAATGAGCGTGGTCGCCACAGGCGGTGTCGCGGCCTTGTTTGAAGGCGCGAGCGAAACCATCGACTACTACGATCAGGATCTCCTTATTCGGGGCCTCCTGGAAATTTACCGCCTCAACAAATAGGATCTCATGTCCGATACAGCCCACTCCAAGGACGAACTCGTCTTCCTGCCGCTCGGCGGTTGCGGCGAAATCGGCATGAACCTCAATGCCTACGGCTATGGCCCGCCGCATGCGCGCCGCTGGATTCTTGCGGATCTCGGCGTCACCTTCGGCAGCGACGATGAGCCAGGCATTGATCTTATTTGTGCCGACCCGGACTATCTGATCGGCGAACACATCGATGCCGTGTTCCTGACCCACGCCCATGAAGACCATATTGGTGCCGTGGGCCTGATTTATCCGCGTCTTCAGATAAACGCCCCCATCTATGCAACGCCCTTCACGGCGGAATTGGTCCGCTCAAAGATGGAGGAGCGCGGTGTCGATACGGCCGCACTCAAGACGATCTCAATGGGAAGCAAGGTGCAGGCCGGACCGTTCGAGGTGACCTACGTCACCCTGACACACTCCATTCCCGAGCCCAATGCCCTTGCAATCCGTACGCCCGCCGGCATTGTCCTGCACACCGGCGACTGGAAGATCGATCCGGACCCGCAGATTGGTTCGGCGACGGACGTTTCCGGGCTGACTGCGCTGGGGGATGAAGGTGTGCTCGCCATGGTCTGCGATTCCACGAATGTCTTCGAGGAGGGGGAGGCCGGATCTGAAGAAACCGTCCGTCAGGGACTGGTGGAGCTGATCGCGGAGCAGAAGACCGGAGCCGTTGCCGTCACGACGTTCGCCTCGAACGTTGCGCGCGTGAAATCCATCATCGACGCGGCAATGCAAGCAGACCGGCATGTATGCCTTGTCGGGCGCAGCATGCACAAGATCACGAATGCGGCGAAAGCCGTGGGGATCCTTCCGCCAAATCTGGAGTTTGTGGACGAGAGCGAGGCGGGGCATTTCCCGCCGGAACACATTCTGTATCTTTGCACCGGCAGCCAGGGGGAACCGCGGGCAGCGCTGTCCCGCATTGCACGCGGGGACCACAGACATGTCATCCTGCGCGAAGGCGACACGGTCATTTTTTCGTCGCGCCAGATTCCGGGCAACGAAAAAGGCATTTTCGCGCTTCAGAACGGGCTCGCGGACAAAGGCATCCGGGTGATCACGCCCCGCATGGTGCCACAGAAGATCCACGTCTCCGGCCACCCGTGCCGCGACGAGTTGCGCCGCATGTACCAGTGGGTCCGTCCGCGGATTTCCGTGCCTGTGCATGGCGAACGCCGGCATATCATGGAGCATGCCGCCTATGCGCGCTCGCTCCAGGTGCCGGAGGCGATTACGCCGCGAAACGGCAGCCTGGTACGCCTTGCGCCTGGGGCAGCCGAGATTCTGGACGAGGTGCCGAATGGCCGCCTGGTCCTGGATGGCAACCAATTGGTGCCGGAAGGCGCGCAGGGGATTCAGGAACGCCGCAAGCTCTCGTGGAACGGGGTGCTTTTTGCGTCTGTATCCCTCGATGAGCAGGGAAATGTCGTGGATGGACCGGTCGTTGTGGCAAAAGGCTTTTCCGAGCCGGACGGGCGGCTTGCGGATGAAAGCCTTGAAACTCTGGAAGAGGCAGCCGACATAGCAATAAGCGGCCTGAAACGGAAAAACCGCTTCGATGACGACGCTGTGGAGCGTGCGGTCGGCCGCGCGCTTCGAAAGGCCGCAGAGACAGCCTATGGCAGGCGTCCGATGATCGAAGTCGTTGTTTTGAGGACCTGAGTATCATGAGTGAATTCAAGATCGGACCATTGAACCATGTCGGCGTGGCCGTGCCGGATCTGGAAGAAGCCTGCGAAACTTACCGCACGCTTTATGGCGCGACGGACATCACCACCCCTTTCGACATGCCCGAGCAGGGCGTCAAAGTCTGCTTCGTGAACCTGCCGAACAGCCAGATCGAACTGATCGAGCCGCTGAACGAAGAGTCCCCGATCCATAACTTCATCCAGAAGAACCCCAAGGGCGGGCAGCACCATGTCTGCTTCGAAGTTGACGATATCAACGAGGCCGTCGACGAGATGGGCAAGCGCGGCGCAACCGTTCTTGGCAAGCCCCGCATCGGTGCTCACGGCACGATGATCGTCTTCGTTCACCCGAAAAATTCAAACGGCGTTCTGATCGAACTGATGGAAAGCCCGGAAGGCGCACACTAATGCAGTTCATGAGCGGGCTGGTCGTTTTCACGATCGCCTGGTGGGTCGCCTTTTTCGCATTTCTCCCCATTGGCGTCCGGAGCCAGTGGGAAGATGGCTCGACCGTCGAGGGCACGGAAGAAGCGGCTCCCAAGGAACATATGGTTGGGAAGAAGGCGCTCTGGTCTACCGGTGTGGCATGTGTGATCACAGCCATCGCAGCCGTGGTCGTGCCACAGCTGCTTGCGCAATAGGCGCCGCTGCGGCTAGGTGAGCCGCGTTTTACAACAAGTCCCCGGGGATTCGATGCGGCTTTCCAGATACTTCCTGCCCGTTTCCAAGGAAGCGCCGGCAGATGCGGCCATTGT
>TARA_R110002051_G_scaffold259449_6_pt1 | contig 33383 bp, 28 predicted proteins | sample TARA_R110002051 | Tara Oceans TARA_R110002051 (sample SAMEA4397023) | marine metagenome | biome: Polar Biome; feature: [MES] marine water layer (ENVO:01000295) within the mesopelagic zone...; material: water (ENVO:00002006), including particulate matter (ENVO:01000060) such... | reverse complement strand
GGGCGGCCACGCATGGCGGCGCGCGAGCCAGGGTAATTGACGTTGAAATAGGTGCCTGTCACCATTTATTTTGGTTTTTTGCTGACACCCTCGATCTTCAAGCCCAGCTCGACGGATCCAGATGGAAGAAGCCCGCCAATTGCTCATAAACGCCAGCTTCTTCGTCTCGCAACTCGGCCGGCCGTTCGAAGAAGGTCTCGACCGCGACTGCGAAGAACTCCTCGGGGCCGGTGGCGCCATAGGGGTCGAAGACTGACCCGTGGCCGGCCTCGACTTTTCGGCAATGGGTCTTGAACGCGCTGGCGAAGACGCGCGCCCATTGAGCATAGCTTTGCGCTTTCTCCAGAACGGGAATCCCGTCGGTGTGGCCTGACAGGTCGTCGAGCTGGTGGGCGAATTCGTGGAAGACGACATTGTGACCATCGGTCTCGTCCATGGCACCCAGTTCGGCGTCAGCCCAGGACAGAACCACCGGGCCACGGGCCCAGCTCTCCCCGGTGCGCACGGTTTCACGCTCCGTGACGACGAAACCATTATGTTCCGCCCGCCGCGATTTGAAGGCGCCCGGATAGATCAGAATGGTGCGGAGGTTGATGTACCAAGCCTCGGTATTGACGACGAGAAGGCAAGCCTGCGCCGCGATGGAGAGCCGCATCTCCTCGGTCACTTCGAGACCATCGCAGCCGAAGAACTCGATCTGGTTCAGAAACAGGGCGATCTTGCCTTCAAGCGTTCGTTGCAAGTTCGCCGGGAGTTTTCGGATCAACGGCACCGAAGTTTTGACGATGGCGCGTTGCTGCGCCGAGAGTTCAGACACCAGCAGCTTCTGGCGCAAGCGACGCCGCGACCAGTAATGCGCGCCAATAGCGCCTGCGCCGAGCAGCAAGGCTGAGAGGAAGAGGAGTGCCATATTGCCCTGCCAAGCGGGTGGGTTGTGATGGTGAAGGAGAGTATGGGCAGCAAATGGTGACGAGCCGCCATTTGCGCAAGCCAAGCATCGATAAGGTCGCGTGAATTTCCAACCCAGCCAAGCCGGATGCCGATAACGACGTCAGGCCTCCGCGCCGGGCCAAGCCCTGCATCCTGCCCGTGATTTCAGTGGCGTGGCACAGAAAAATTCGTGTGCAACGCTTTTTGTTGCTGAATTTCCACTGGTTTGGGTGCTGAGGCCCGCAGCATCGGACTCGAATTTTGATATTGCGCCAGCAGGTAGCAAAAATCGCCTGTGGATAAGCGATTCAATTTTCGCAACCCCGATCTCGGGAAAAATTCTCAGCGCAGACAGGTATTTAGACTGAAAAATTACGTATACTTTATGCGTGCAAGCAATCGCAGTTGCCCGATTTTTCGAGAGTCTGCCGATTCAGCGGCCGCGCTAACCCCCTAATCGTTAACGACATTCGCGAATCGGGCCGTCCGAAAAAGAATCGCCGAACTGACGATTCTCATATTCGGTCAAGCGGCAGTTAACTTTCGTTAAGGGTTTCCTCGTAGCGTCCGAATAAGGTTAATCAGACTACACACCGAACGGGATTGATTCGTTCGGGTTCCAGACCGGAGGCGAACCATGAGGGTTCTTCTAATTGAAGACGACCGGGCAACCGCTCAGTCCATCGAATTGATGCTGAAATCAGATGGCTTCAACATCTACACGACGGACCTTGGCGAGGAAGGTGTCGATCTCGGCAAGCTGTATGATTACGACATCATCCTGCTCGATCTGAACCTTCCCGACATGACCGGTTTTGATGTCCTCAAAACCCTTCGGGTCTCGAAGATCGACACACCGATCCTGATTCTCACCGGCAATGCCGATATCGACAACAAGGTTCGTGGCCTTGGGTGCGGTGCCGACGATTATATGACGAAACCCTTCCACAAGGATGAGATGATTGCGCGGATCCACGCCATCGTCCGCCGCTCCAAGGGCCATTCGCAGTCGATCATCAAGACCGGCACGATTGCGGTCAATCTCGACGCCAAGACGGTCGAAGTGGACAGCCAGCGCGTCCATCTGACCGGCAAGGAATACCAGATGCTCGAGCTGCTCTCCCTGCGCAAGGGAACGACGCTCACCAAGGAAATGTTCCTCAACCACCTTTATGGCGGCATGGACGAGCCTGAGCTCAAGATCATCGACGTCTTCATCTGCAAGCTCCGCAAGAAGCTCGCAGCCGCCACCCATGGCGAACACCATATCGAAACCGTCTGGGGCCGTGGCTATGTGCTGCGCGACCCGATGGAAGAAAAAGTCGCCGTCTGATCCCACGGTCACTGTCTGATTGAAAAACCCGGTCCTCGCGATCGGGTTTTTTCTTGTCTCCTCCCCTGTTCAGGGGCTTTTCGGCGGTTGGCGTCCAGCTAGTCTGGCTTGCAAACAGCGAGGCGCCCCATGAAACACCACCGATTGATCCTGACCGCATTCGCGGTCGCGATTCTGACCGCCGGGAACGCCCTGGCGCTTCAGAAAGCCTCCGGCGGGCCGGCAAGTCCGCGCCCGCGCGATGTGGAAATAGAGACGTTTTCACCGTCCGAGTTGGTGGCAGAGCTCACCGCGCTCGAGGCTGCAGCCGGCGGGCGCATCTCGTTTCGTGACCTCGATGGGCTGCTCGAGCGTCTTGAAACGAAACATGACCGGCTGACGGCTCTCGCAAACGCCGAAGGCGGCCTGTGGGGAGTGGGCCTCGACATCTTTTTCTCCACCGAGGCCCCCGAACCGCGCCCGTGCGACACCCCCGCTCCGGTCAGAGTGGTATCCCGTCAGGGCATCGAAATGGCGGGGACAGCTTGCCGCCTCCGTACGATTCAGGGCGGGCTTCCGATATTGTCAATTGATCAGCTTCTGGACGCCCCTTTTGAGGGGCAGACCATCCATATTCACCTCGTCACCAACATAACCGCCGCGCAGGACAGCCTGCTCGATCCAGGCAATGAAATCCTGGCAGCGATGGCCACCGATGTTCTGCGAGCCCTCATCCTGCCAAACCCTCCCAGTCGCGAGGGGGACTGGTCGCTGTGGCGGGACGCCCTGCAGAACATGACGGATCGTGCCGACGGCTTCATCCGCTTCGATGCACCAGACACGCTGGCGCAGGCGATCGAGGCGGCGGCGTCCGGGGTCATGGAGGAGGCGGGCGTGCAGGACGTCGATTGGGGCTTCACCTTCGGGGTCACTGGCGCGCAATCCTTCGCGGACGGCGGCCTGTTTGATCCCGACAGGCTTGCAGCTGCCAGACGGCCGGAAACCGCCGCATGGTGCCGGCCCGACGAGGCATTTACAGTGACCGGTCCAACCGGCATTCACCACACTTGGCATCAATGTTCCGGCACGCCGCCGGAGGAAAATTCCGACACTCTCATCGTCCGGAAAATCTGGACCGAGGAGCGCTCAAGCCGTGTCTATCGCTGGCTCGAACTCACCGCCTACGGCTCAACCGAAACGTCGGCCGAACTGTCGGCTGTAGACAGCTTCACGCGAGATGCACTGGCCTTGATGGCAAATGACATCCTCATCGCCCCCCGCGCACCTGAAAGCAGTGACGAATAGGTTAGCGCCCAAACGCTCTGCCTCGCCTGAGGAAGATACGGTTTCCGGATCGGTTGTTTCTGACCGCTTCCGGCGTTCAGGGGCATTTCAGCTCAGGATTTCCCGGCATCCTGACACCAGACAGGGAGACCACCTATGAAACACTACCCAATGACGCTCGCAGCACTCGCGATCTTGACCCTGCCAGCCGGATGCGACCTGCCGGCCCAGACCGCGCCCGCCGCCGAGGCGGAATCGATCCAGAGCAATGGCGAGGACACTTCCTTATTGGCCAAAGCCCTGGTGGCCCCGTCACAGGACCAGGAAAGCACGGAGCCATGGCTTGGTCTCCTGCACAGCATGACGGACAGTGCGACCGGAACGATCCGCTTGGACGCACCAGAGGCGCTCGCCCGCGAACTCGGCTCCCTCGCCGCCAACATGCAGGCGGAAGCGGGCATTCACGATGCAGACTGGCGCTTCAGCTTTGCCATTGATGGCGCGCAAGCCCTTTCCAACAATGGTGTGTATGATTTCGACCGGATCGACGAAATCGCCCGACCGTCAACACCCGAATGGTGCGGTCGGGATGCTCCGTATGTTGCGGTTGATGCCGCTGGAATTCGACGGATCTGGCAAGAGTGCAGCGGCACGGCCCCAGGGGAGAATGCTGAAACCAGCACCGTACGAAAATTCTGGATTGAGGAGACCATGTCCGGCGACTATCGCTGGCTGGAGCTGACAGCCACCGGCTCAACCGCAGTCCCGGGCGAGCAGGCCGCGCTCAGCGCTTTCTCCCGTGAGGCGTTGGCCAGCATCGCCCGCCGCATCACCCTGTTTCCGGCACATCCAGATGGCGGCAACGACTAGGCTCGGGCCTCTATGCTGTTGCGCATATGAAGAAGGCCCGGCATCAAACGATGCCGGGCCTTCTTCACCATGATTGAGGACGGCTGTCAGGCAGCAACGGTCCGCGCCACGGCCTGGCCAGCCCTGGCGTAGAGACCGCGGCGGCCCTCGACGGGCGCGTAATCAGTCGACAGACCAACCACCGTTTCGGCGGCACCCATCACCAGATAGCCATCGGTCGCGGTCTGTTGTGACAAGCGCGTCAGCACCTTCTTCTTCGATTCGGCATCAAAATAGATCAGCACATTGCGGCAGAAAACGACGTCGAACTTTCCCATCGGCGCGAAGGTTTCGAGCAGGTTCTGTTTTTGAAAATTCACCATTTGGCGGATGTTCGGCTTGATGCGCCACTGATCGCCATTCTGGTCGAAATGCGTCACCAGACGCTGGATTGCGAGCCCGCGCTGGACCTCGAACTGGCTGTAGACGCCGGCTTTCGCCTTTTCGAGAACACGAGGTGCCATATCGGTCGCGACAATCTCGACCCGCAGCCCGCCGAGGCGTGCGCGCTCCTCTTCCAGGATCATGGCCAGCGAATAAGGTTCCTGGCCGGACGAACAGGCGGCGCACCAGATTCGGATCACGCCCGCATTGCCGCGAGCCCGCGACAGAACCGGCAGGATGTCCTGCTTGAACAGGTCGAAGGGGGTGTTGTCGCGGAAGAAGAAGGTCTCATGCGTCGCGAGCGCTTCGGTAATCGCCCATAACAGGCGGTCACTGCCCTCGCGCCGTGCGGCCGAGATCAGGGCCTCAATCGAGGGATAACCTTCGGCGCGGGCAAGCGGTGCCAGACGGCTCTCAAGCAGATAGCCCTTGTCAGCTGAGAGCACCAAGCCGGAGCGCTTATAGGCCTCGGCAGCGACATAGAGGATTTCCTGTTTCTCAATCATGCACCTACATCCCACCCTTGGCGCGCCGGACGATGTCCGACCCGATTTCCGATAGCGGCAGGATATGATCTGCCAGTCCGGCCTCGGCGACTGCGCCAGGCATGCCCCAGACGATGCTTGTCGCTTCGTCCTGGGCCAATATCGTTCCGCCTGCCGCACGCAGGGCGCGGACACCTTCGCGCCCGTCATGCCCCATCCCCGTAAGAATGACGCCAAGCGCCTGCCCCTGTGTCACCTCGGCGACCGACTGGAAGAGCGGATCAACGGCGGGGCGGCAGAAATTGATCGGCGGCGACTGATCGAGCGCGGCATAGAAGCCGGCCGCATCGCGACGCACCGTAAAGTGAAAATCACCAGGCGCGACATAGACATGACCCGCCTGCAAACGTTCGCCTTTCTCGACTTCCTTGCACGGCAAGCCCGACGCCTTGGCCAGATGCTCGGCGAGGATTTTCGTGAACAAGGCCGGCATGTGCTGCGCGATCACGATCGGTACGGTCACGCCGACCGAGCATTTGGCGATCACATTGCGCAGGGCTTCCGGGCCGCCGGTGCTGGAGCCGATCGCGATGATTGCAGGGCGCGAGGTCGAGCGCGGTGTGCTACCACGGGAAATCGGCGCCGATGCGACAGGCTGAAAGGCGCGTTTGGGCAGTGGCGGCCGCGCCGAATCTGTTCCGCGGGCTGCGGGCGCCGGCGCGGCAACATCGCGTGCCGTCGGGACCGGCGGGATTGGCCGCGGTGCCAGGGCTTTGAGTTTGGCGAGCAGGTCGTGGCGGAATTCCTCCGCGCCAGCCAGTCGGCCTGCTTGCGGTTTCGGGGCATAATCAGCGGCACCCATCGAGAGCGCGCGGATCGTCACTTCGCCGCCGCGGCGCGTCAGAGTCGATGCCATCACGATGCGGCAGCGCGGAACAGTCTTCAACAGAATGGGCAGAGCAGCCAGCCCGTCCATTTTGGGCATTTCCACATCAAGTATGATCAGATCAGGCTGTAATTCCTCGGCCTTGCGAATGCCCTGTTCGCCATCAACGGCAGCGCCAGCGAGGACCAGATCGGGATCTTCTTCGATCCAGCGCGTCATCAGCCCGCGAGCGACTGCGGAATCGTCGATCACGAGCACGCGGGCAATGCCCTGTGCGGCGACCGGTTTGGGAGCGAGGTCTGTCATCGGTTCGCCCTATGAAGCCCGCAACAAGCCGGTTTGTTGAAATTTGGAGGCGATGATGTCGCCGTCGAATGGCTTCATGACGTATTCGTCGGCACCGGCGCGCAGCGCTTCGGTGATGTGGGCCATGTCATTTTCGGTGGTGCAGAACACGACGATCGGACGGTCGCCGGTCTCTTCACGGCGTAGCGCCTTGACGAAATCCAGACCATTCATGATCGGCATATTCCAGTCCAGCAGGATAGCATCGGGCATTTGCTCGCGGCATTTCTCCAGGGCTTCAGCGCCGTCTCCGGCTTCAACGCAGGCAAATTCGAGTTGTTCCAGAATTCGGCGTGCGACTTTTCGAATGACGCGCGAGTCGTCGACGACGAGACAGGTTTTCATCCACTTGCCCTTCCTTAGGCCGCTTCGCTCTTGGCTGTGCTACCGATCACGGCGGACACATCCAGAACAGCGAGCAATTCTTTTTCCAAGCGATGAACGCCCTTCACCATTGAACGCCAACGGGCGTCGACATGAGCAGGGACCGGTTCCAGTTCGGCGCGCGGACGCCGCAGCACCTCGCCGACAGAGTCGACGATAAGTCCGAAGATTTCACTACCGCGCTCGACACCGAGGGCCATGCCGGCATCATCGGCATCGCGTGGCGGCAGACCTAGACGGCGACGGGCATCAATCGCTGTGACGATGCGTCCACGCAGATTGAGCAGACCGGCGACTTCGGACGGCGCCAACGGCACCGCGGTGACCGATTGCGGCGCGAAGACTTCCCGGATCGAATTGACCGGTGCCCCAAACAACTGGTCGCCGATGCGAACCGAGACGTATTCAATCATGGCTTCCGAGCTCAGTTCCGATGAATCGTCGTAATGGTCGCTCATGCCACCTTCTCCTCGTGCGAGACTTCATCCAGGGCGGCGATCAGCGCGCCGCGATCAGAGCGCGGCAACACCACAGTCAGACCTTCTGCCTGGGTGTCCTCCGGCCAATCGGTGACCGCAAGCGCAGGCAGGTTTGCCCACAATCCCTGGGTCCGGATTTTTTCCAGCGCGGCAGGATCGCCGACCAGAGCATCGAATTGTTCGCCGGCTTCCGCGATGGCCAGCACTTCATGCATGCCGCCGGTTGGCGTCACGTCATAGCCGGCAGCGGCGAGCAGGGGCGCAATCATCCGGCGCGCAAAGGCATCGGCATCGACCAGCAGAACGCGGCGGCGACGTTTGGAAGTCCGGCGCTGGATATTGCCAGCCTGTGCCTGTTCGAGATGCCAGGCGATGTCGACGACGTCGGTGGCTTTGCCCTTGATAATCGCGGAACCGATGACGCCGGGCTTGTCGGAGCGCATCTGCATATCGACCCGCTCCTCGACAACATCGACGATCTGATCGACGGCGAGACCGATGGCGCCATGGCCCTCGGAAAAGACCAGCACCGGTTGGCGTTGTCCTTGAGTGGTGCCGATCTGACCGCCCAGCGGCACGATGGGCATCAGGCGGCCACGGTATTGAACCACAAGCCGGCCATTGGTGGTTTCGATCGCATCGTTCTGGAATTCCTCGAGGCGCGTGACGAGCGCCAGTGGGACGGCTTTCGGCTCGGCACCGCCGGCACGGACCAGCAGCAGGCGTTGAGTGTGTTGCATCTCGGCGACGGAGGCGGCGCTGGTGTCGTAATGCGCTTCGTCTTCCATGCTCGCCACGATTTCTCCGGCAAGGCCATTGGGATCGAGGATCATGATCACGGTACCGTCGCCCAGGATGGTCGCGCCGGAATAGGCGCCAACGCCCCGCAGGGAGTCGGAGAGCGGCTTGACGACGATTTCCTCGGTATCGAGCACATTGTCGACGATCAGGCCGACATTGCGCCCGCCAGCATCCAGCACGACGACGAAGCCGGTATCGACCTTGGCAGCATCGCCGCCCGGGCTGACGCCGAGGACTTCCTGCAGGTCAACCAGCGGCATAAGCCGGTCACGCAGGCGCATCACCCGCGCCCCGCTCAGTGATTCCACAGCATGTTCGGAACCGGCACCGACACGGACCAGTTCGCGGACCGCCAGTTGCGGAATCGCGAAACGCTGTTTGTGACTGCCGACGATCAGGGCCGAGACAATGGCCAGGGTCAGCGGAATTTTGATCTTGAAATGGCTGCCCTTGCCGGTCGTCGAGGTGACATCGACGACGCCGCCAATCTGTTCGATATTGTTGCGCACCACATCCATGCCAACGCCGCGGCCAGACAGGTTGGTGACCTTCGCGGCCGTCGAGAAGCCCGGCGCAAAGATGAAGCGATGGATCTGCGCCTCGGTCAGCTGGGCCAGCTCTTCATGGGTCGTCAGACCCTTTTCGAGCGCCTTTTCGGAGATGCGAGCCGTGTTGAGCCCCATGCCGTCATCGGCGATGGAGATGATGATATGGCCGCCTTCATGGAAGGCCTTGAGCTTGATGACGCCTTTTTCCGGCTTGCCGGCGGCAATCCGGTCGGCCGGCATTTCCAGACCATGGTCCGCAGAATTGCGCACCATATGGGTCAGTGGATCCTTGATCAGTTCCAACACCTGGCGGTCGAGCTCGGTGTCGCTGCCATCCATCACCAGTTCGATCTTCTTGCCGAGCTCGGTGGAGACGTCACGAATGATACGCGGCAGTTTGCGCCAGGCATCGCCGATCGGCTGCATGCGGGTCTTCATGACCCCGTCCTGCAACTCGCCGGTGACGGCAGACAGACGCTGCAATGGCACTTTGAGGTCTTCGTCTTCAAGCCCGCGAATGGTCTGCATCAACTGGTTCCGGGTCAGGACCAGTTCAGAAACCGTGGTCATCAAGGCGTCGAGCACATCGACACCGACCCGCACGGTCTGCTGCATGCGCGGGCCACCATCGCCCGCCATGACAGGATCATCGTTGCCCTTGAGTTCAGCGACGGCAGTTTGCAGCGCCTCGGCCTTGCTCATATCAGGCGTGATGACATTGGCAGATGGCGCCGCGCCAGCCGCTGGCTCGGCAGAGTTGAAGGCAGCCTCAAGCTCGGCAACGGAGACTTCACCCGGGCGCAATTCACGTCCGAGCTCGGGATCGAAATCGCCAACGCCAAGATGTTCGACCGGTGCCGCCGGAGCGGGCGCCACATCGTCACCTTCAGCCGGCGTGTTCAGGAAGGCCGATTCCAGATCGGCGAGCGAAACTTCGCCCGGCCGCAATTCGCGGCCGAGATCAGCGTCCCAGCCTTCGGGCACGATCTCGACAGGCGCGGCTGGCTCGGCCGCCTCGACGGCGCGCCCTTGGGAGGCGTCTTCCAGACGGGCAATCAGTTCATTGTCTTCGCCGGCGGGTTCATTGCCGGTCTCTTCAATATTGCGCAGGATGAGCTTGATCTGGTCGATCGACTGCAGCACCAGCGTAACCATTGGCGGTGACACCGCCAGATCGCCATCGCGGAATTTCCCGAGCAGCGTTTCGCCGGCGTGAGCGACCGCTTCCAGTCGCGGCAAGCCCAGAAAGCCGCACGTCCCTTTGACGGTGTGCAGGAGGCGGAAAATATTGTCGAGAATGGCCCGGTCTTCCGGATTATTCTCGAAGCGGACGAGTTCCGCATCAATGACGTCAAGGCTTTCGCCCGTTTCCGTCAAGAACTCGCTGATAAGATCATCCATTGCCAACCTCGTGCCGTCCAGCTGCCCACAGGGCCTGATTTGACGGTAAGGTGACATGCGGTTGGTTAACGGACTGTTGGTGCAGACCGCGTCAATCCCAGCATTCAATTCATACGTTATGAGGGTGGAAGTACAGGCTTCAGGATAGGGTTGAAGCGTGTGGCTGGACCAGGGCGACGAACTCGATCCGCTCCTCGCCGGCATGGGCGCTGACGCGGCCACCAGCATTGCGTGCGATCAAGCCGGCAAAGTAGGGCTGGATCGAACGGCCATCATATCCATTTTCAGGGGGCTGACCTTCGAGCGCCTTGACCGCGTCCTCGTTCAGGCGAGCCCGCGGACCTTCCGCGACGATCCGGATCCGGGCGCCGCCACCGCTCTCAGTCGCTTCAATTGTCACCGTGCCACCGCGCGGCACGGACTCGACTGCAAGAATGCACAAATTCATCAGCAGCCGCGATGGTGTTTTTTCCAGTCCCGGCGTTTCGACCTTCCAGACAATTTCCGGCTTGGAGGGTGCAAACATCGCTTCGGTCAGGCGGCGCAGTTCGCGCGTGTCGAGCGTCGCCGGTGCCGAGCCGCCGGCGCCATAGGCGAGGCGCGCGAATTCCAGCTTGGCTTGCGCCTGGCGCGAGCTTTCCCGCACCAGATCCATCGCATCCTCATGCATGTCGGCGGAGGTTTCGTCGTCCAGCACGCTGAGTGCCGCGCTCAAGGCGGACACCGGGCTGACGAGGTCATGACAAAGCCGCGCACAAAGCAGTGCGGCTAATTGGTCGGCGGCCATTTCGGCGGGGCGTTGATCTTCCATCGGGCAATCGATACACGATTCTCTTCGCGACCGACCCCATTTCGCAGCAAAAATGATGTCAGGGCGCGGAAAGGACTTGGCAACCCTATGGGTCCAAGACATGTTTCGTCCGGGCTGTGGGGCCATCCTGGTCATGGACGCGCACTGATTTCGCTCCGGTGCGAGACTTGCTTGAGATGATGCGTGATGGAAGCCAACATCGGAGTATCGAAATAATCATGCCTGAATTCGATGTAACCCACGCCGATCAACGCCGCGCCCGAGGCCTCGTCGTCTGCGCCAGCCTGCTGCTTTCAGCAGGCCTGCTGGCCGCATTGATGACCTCAAAGGACACGCGCAGCGAAGCCGCCGGCCTGACCGCGCCCGCCGCTGCTGTAGCATTGGTGGACATCAATGCCGCAGCGCTCGATGCCAGCGGGTCAGCCAGCACACTGGCGTTGCGGACAGAGACAGCGGACCCTGACTTACCGCACAATCCGGCCTGGCTCGACACCAATGCCTTCACCGCCTGCAACGACTGCCCGACGCATATTCAGCTCGAGCGCATAGTGCCCCCCGGTGGCACACTCGCCGGCATTCTCGACGATGCCGGCGTCGATTCCACCGACGCCGTCAGAGCGATCCGGACCCTGAACCAGGTTTATGATCTGCGCTATCTGCGCGCCGGCCAGAGCCTCAATCTTTATCTTGAGAGTGAACCCGTCGACAACGGCGAAGCCGCCGATGACGAGACCCAGAGCCGTCTGCGGCTGACCGGCATTTCCTTCCGCCCCGAAGTCGAACGCTCGATCACTGTCGCGCGCACCTGGCGCGATGAATACCGGGCCCGCGAAACGATCGCTGAATTTGAACGGCAAGTGGTGCGCTCATCCGGCACCATCACCTCCTCACTCTATGTCGACGCCCTCAATGCCGGCGCCACCGACCGCATCGTGGTCGATCTGGCCAACGTGCTGGCCTATGCGATCGATTTCCAGCGCTCGATCCAGCCGGGCGACGGTTTCGACATATTGTTCGAACGCTTCGTCGACGAGGAAGGCCATACGGCGCGCACCGGCGATATTCTCTATGCCCGCTACGAGGGCCGCGCTGCTCCGAAGGAATTCTTCCGCTTCGAGACCTCCGATGGCGGCATTGGCTATTACAGCGCCGAAGGTGCCAGCGCCCAGCGTCTGCTGATGCTGACCCCGATCAATGGCGCCCGCCTCTCCTCCTCTTTTGGCCAACGCCGTCACCCAATTCTCGGCTATACCCGCGCCCATAACGGCACCGATTTCGCGGCGCCGAGAGGAACCCCCGTTTTCGCCTCCGGCAATGGCGTCGTTGAACGCGCCAATCGCTTTGGCTCCTTCGGCAATTACGTCAAGATCCGCCACGCCAACGGTTTCGAGACCGCCTATGCCCACCTCAATGGCTTTGCCCGCGGCATTCGAGCCGGCAGCCGTGTCACCCAGGGCCAGGTGATCGCCTATGTCGGCACGACCGGCCGCTCGACCGGGCCGCATCTGCATTACGAAGTTCACGTCAATGGCCGCCCGGTCAATCCGATGACGCTCGACCTGCCGACCGGTCGCCAGCTGACCACGGCCGACATGCCGGCCTTCATCGCCGAACGTGACCGCATCATCACCATTCGCGACGGCGCCCAGCCGGCCAATGCCAGCGACACGCCGTTGATGGCCGATGCCGGCAGCAGCGCTCACTGATCGGGCGCGCAGAAAAAGGGGACAGGTATAATTAACGCGCCCGCACCGGGCTGCCTTTGCTGGCAAACCGGACATATTGCGCGTTAATTATACCTGTCCCCTTTTTCTCACCGCTTGACAGATTCCCCGTTGCGCGGCAAAAGCCGCGCCACGGGTCTGGAGATGCCCGCCGCTCGCAGGCGCAAGCCCTGGTGAAATCTCCGAAGTGATCTGATCCGTCGACCCCGGTGTCATGCGGTGTGATGGCAAGGCGAGCCCCGTCCGAATACGCATGCAGACACAGGCGACGCCATGTCCACGACCCCTATCCTGCCCGCGCTTGAGATCCTCAAGGCCCAGGCCAAACGTTTGCGTCAAAGCCTGACGGCCGAAGGCAATTTCATCACCCATAGCGAAGCGCTCGAATTGCTGGCCCACCAGCATGGCTATCGCGACTGGAACACGCTGCACGCCGCCGCCGGCAATCGCCCGGCCGCGCCGCTAACGCTCGGTGCGACGATCACCGGCCTCTATCTCGGCCAAGCCTTCAAGGGCGAGATCATCGCCCTGGCCCAACTCAATCACGGCAGCCATTACCGTCTCACCATCGATTTCGACGAGCCCGTCGATGTCGTGACCTTCGACAGCTTCTCGGCGTTTCGAAAGCGGGTGAATTGTACCGTCGATTCTGATGGCCGCTCACCGGCGATGACCAGTAATGGCGAGCCGCAGATGGTGATCGCGATGTAGTGTGACACCGGCCCCCTCCTGAAGGGAAAGGGCCGGCACACCCTGCTCAAAGGCTAGCGCGATAATTCGCTCCTGCTGCCTGCAGAAAAGCCCAGGCTTGAGGGCTGACCGGCATCTTCCCGGCCAGGTCCGGATCCGCCCAGGCTTTCTTCCAGGCGCCACCGGTATTTTTTTCCAACGCCCCGTCACCCTGGGTGAAGGCTTGCATCAACTCGGCCGCTCGCGCGGCGAGTGCCAAGGCTTCCTCGTCCGCCGGATCGCCGCCCGCCAATCGTTCAGCATCGGCAAATACCGCCGCCCACTCATCCTGGACGCGCTGCATTTCTGCTGCGTCAGGCATACGGTCCTTGAGCGCCTGCAATTGCCCGGCACTCAGGTTTTCCCGGCCATAGCCGGTCAATTTTTCAGCCCATTCTGGCATGTTAGTCTCCTCATTGAGTTCAACCAAATCGTCCAGATCCAGATGACCGTCACGCGCCAGGCGTTGCCGGGCACGTGACAGGCTGGCGAGGGCTTTTTCGGCATTCGCCATTTGCGACCGCAAGGCCGCTTCCTGAGTCCTCAGAAGCTGATCGAGGCCAAGACCTCCCGCCGCGATCAGCGCCCCGATCTCCCTCAGCGTCAGCCCGAAGGCTTTCAGCGTCAGGATCAGATAGAGCCGCTCGAACTCGGCCGGCCCGTAGACCCGCCAACCCGCCGCGGTGCGAGTGGGCTCAATCAGCCCGCTGCGTTCATAAACCCGCAAGGCCCGCGGCGTGACGCCGAAATGCGAAGCCGTTTGCGCTGCACTGAGAAATTCACCGGCGGTCCGCGTCATACTCCGTCTCCCGTTCTGGACAGGGATTGCTCTGGGCTATGACCCATGGTCAAGCGCAAATGGAATTTGCAGCCACGCCAAAATCTCCACGCGGCTTGCCGCTGGAGGGATGATGGGTCACCTCGCAATGGGAGGTGTGTGGGACGCCGGCGAATGCCGGAGTGAGGTATATGAGTGGGGTGACCTCCGGGACGCCCCACCAATTCTTCCTGGAAAAAATGGGAGATTTGTTCAGGCCCCTTGCGGCTTCCACCTCGAAATGGCCGGGGATGCACGGTCGAGCCCTAATGCCGCTCTTCCTCTCCGATGGCCACGCCAGCGCTCGGGATGTCACCCCTCTGCACGGACGAGCTCCACGCTTCCAATCACCGCGAACGACTGAGCTCACGCCTCCCGTGCGACCGGAACGCTGCAAGCATACGCGCCAATGGTGGGGGTGGGGATAAGTTGATCTAAACTCGTCATCCCGACCCCCGCCTGCGCGGGGGCCAGGATGACGCAGCTTTGTGGGCTGCGGTGGCGGATAAGTCGCCACCGCACCGTTGACGCCCCTAATTCACTACAGCCTTCAGCGGCCGCTTCTCGCCGACGGCGATGCCATTGATCGTCAGCACGCCGGCTTCGCTTGAGACGGCGATATTGTCGCCATCCTTGATCGTGCCTTCCAGCAACATGCGGGCGAGCGGATCTTGCAGGTCTTTCTGGATCACGCGCTTGAGGGGCCGCGCGCCATAGGCGGGGTCATAGCCCTTGGCGGCGATCCAGTCGCGCGCCAAGGCGTCGAGCTGGATCGTCATGCGGCGATCAGCCAGCAGGGTTTCAAGCCGCTTCATCTGGATATCAACGATGGCGCCCATGTGCTCGCGGGCCAACTTGTTGAACAGGATAACCTCATCGACCCGGTTGAGGAATTCGGGGCGGAAATGGGCGCGCACGGCGTCCATCACGACATCGCGGGCGTCCTCGGCATCGGTTACCATTTGCAGGTGCTCGGCCCCGAGATTGGAGGTCATGATGATGATCGTATTGCGGAAATCGACCGTGCGGCCCTGCCCGTCGGTGAGCCGGCCATCATCGAGCACTTGCAGCAGCACGTTGAAGACATCGGGATGCGCCTTCTCGATCTCGTCGAGCAGGATGACCTGGTAGGGCCGGCGGCGCACGGCTTCGGTGAGCGCTCCACCCTCCTCATAACCGACATAGCCGGGAGGCGCGCCGATCATGCGGGAGACGGAGTGTTTTTCCATGTATTCCGACATGTCGAGCCGGGTGACGGCGTGTTCGTCGTCGAACAGGAAATTGGCCAAGGCCTTGGTCAGCTCGGTCTTGCCAACGCCCGTTGGCCCCAAAAACATAAAGGAGCCAATGGGGCGGGCCGGATCCTTGAGGCCGGCGCGGGCCCGGCGGACAGCGTCGGAGACGGCTTCCAGCGCCGCCGACTGACCGACGACGCGGCCCTGCAGCGCCTCCTCCATACGCAAGAGCTTGTCGCGCTCACCTTCGAGCATTTTATCGACGGGCACGCCAGTCCAGCGCGAGACGATCTGGGCAATCTGCTCGTCATCGACGACTTCCTGCATCGTGTGCTCGCCCTCACTGGCGGTCTCGGCCAGCGCCAGACGGCTTTCGAGATCGGGCAATTGGCCGTATTTGATCTCGGAGGCGCGGGCCAGATCACCGCGCCGTTCGGCATCAGCGAGCTCGGCACGCGCGTTCTCAATGCTTTCCTTGAGCGTCGTCGCACCGGCGAGTTTTGCCTTCTCCGAACGCCAGGCGGCAGTCAGTTCGGCAGAGCGCGATTCCAGTTCGGCGACCTGTTTGGTGATCGTCGCGAGACGCTCCTTGGAGGCCTCGTCGGACTCCTTTTTCATCGCCTCGGCTTCGATCTTGAGCTGGATCGCCTTGCGGTCGACTTCGTCGAGCTCTTCCGGCTTGCTGTCGATCTGCATGCGCAGACGCGCCGAGGCCTCGTCCATCAGATCGATGGCCTTGTCGGGCAAAAACCGGTTGGTGATATAGCGGTTGGACAGGTTGGCGGCGGCGACAATGGCGCTGTCGGCGATGCGCACGCCGTGGTGCACTTCGTATTTTTCCTTCAGCCCGCGCAGGATCGAGATCGTGTCAGCGACATTGGGCTCCTCGATCATCACCGGCTGGAAACGCCGCGCCAGGGCGGCATCTTTTTCGACGTGCTTGCGATATTCGTCCAGCGTCGTGGCACCGATGCAATGCAGTTCACCGCGCGCCAGCGCTGGCTTCAACAGGTTGGACGCATCCATCGCGCCATCGCCCTTGCCGGCACCGACCAAGGTGTGCATCTCGTCGATAAAGAGGATGATCTGGCCATTGGCGCTGGTGACTTCATTGAGCACGGATTTGAGCCGTTCCTCGAACTCACCACGAAATTTAGCACCGGCGATCAGGGCACCCATATCGAGCGCCAGAAGGCGTTTTTCCTTGAGGCTTTCGGGCACATCGCCATTGACGATGCGCAGGGCCAAGCCTTCGGCGATGGCGGTCTTGCCGACGCCGGGCTCACCGATCAGGACCGGGTTATTCTTGGTCCGGCGCGAGAGAACCTGGATGGCGCGGCGGATTTCCTCGTCGCGGCCGATCACCGGGTCGAGCTTGCCTTCGCGCGCCACCTCGGTCAGGTCGCGGGCATATTTCTTCAGCGCTTCATAAGTGTCTTCCGACGACGCGCTGTCGGCAGTGCGGCCCTGGCGCAAATCATTGATCGCGGTATTGAGACCTTCCGGTGTGACGCCGGCGGCTTTCAGAATATCAAAGGCCTTGGTGCCCGATTGCAGGCTCAGAGCCTGCAGCAAACGCTCGGCGGTGACGTATTCATCGCCGGCCTTGGTCGCGGCCGTCTGGGCCGCGTCGAACAGCTTGGCCGTCGGCGGCGCCATATAGAGCTTGCCCTCGCCGCCTTCGACCTTCGGCAGGCTGGCGAGCGCTGCGGTGACGCCATCGATCACCTGATGCGCGCTGCCGCCGGCCGACTTGATCAGATTGGTCGCGAGACCCGCCGTATCGTCGAGCAGCGCCTTGAGCACATGCTCGGGCGTGAATTGCTGGTGGCCGGCCTTGATGGCCAGTGTCTGGGCGCCCTGGACAATGGTCTTGGCGCGTTCGGTATATTTGTCGAATTCCATGTCGATCCCCCGGGAAAGGCGAGATAGGGTGCGCTCCGACGCCTTAAGAAAGCGCGTCGAAATCGCGGCTTGAACTCGATGTAGGTGTTGCACTTGCGTCACACAAGAGGCCGAGCCGCGACAGTTTGACCATATCTCCGTGAGGGTTTCGTTCGACCATGCCGCAGCTTACCGCAATCACCCGCTTTCCGGTAAAAGGCTTCGGCCCCGAACGGCTCGAACAGGTCGAACTCACCATCGGTCAGACCCTGCCGCATGACCGGACCTGGGCGATCGAGAACGGCCCCGGCGATTTCGATCCGGCGCATCCGGCGCATGTCAAAAAGAAGCATTTCCTGATGCTCGCCCGTCAGGCGGGGTTGGCGCTGCTGAGCAGCCGCTTCGAGGCCGACGGGCAGGCCTTCGCCGTCCGGTTTCCAGACGGAACGGAAATCACCACGGCGCTCGGTGATGCCGCCAGCCATGCGCCACTCTTCGCCCGGCTGGAGGCCCTGCTCGGCGAGCAGGTGCGCGGCGCCCTCAGATTTGCCCATATCCCCGGCCAAGCCCTGACCGATATTCCCCACCCTCACGTCTCGCTGATCAATGCCGCCTCGCTACGCGATCTCGGGGCGCGCACCGGCCATGTCATCGACCCCGTACGTTTTCGTGGCAATCTCCTGATCGACGGGCTGGAGCCCTGGGCCGAACTCGACTGGGTCGGCCGCGATGTGTTGATCGACGGCGTACGTCTGCACGGCCAGAGCCGCATCCGGCGTTGTGCCGCCACCAGCGTCAACCCGGCCACGGCCCAAAGCGATATCGATCTGCCGGCGGCGCTGATGGCGCAATTCGGGCATGCCGATTGCGGGATCTATATGAGTGTCGAGGCGGGTGGTGGAATCGCGGTCGGGGATGCGGTGGAAACGCCAAGCCACGCCCACACTTGACGCCCCCCGCTCGGCGCAGTATCCAGCGCGCCGGTCCCCGGATGCCTGCCGCTCGCAGACTTTGGTCACGGTGAATATCCGGACATCAGATCTTCTCCCCCGGCGCAATCGCTGCGGTGGCAATGCGAGCCCCATCCTCCAAGCTACGCGTCCTGGAGTTGATGATATGAGCAATACCTATACCCACGGCCCGCTCGGGCCGCTTTTTGTGCGCACGGCCCTGCCGATCATTTTCCTGATGGCGATGAATGGTCTGCTGACCGTGGTCGATGCGATCTTTCTCGGTGTCTTCGTCGGTGCCGATGCGCTCAGCGCGGTGACGCTGATGTTCCCGCTCTTCATGTTGATCATCGCGCTCGCGTCCTTGGTCGCCAATGGCATGGCCTCGGTGCTGGCGCGACATCTCGGCGCCAATGCCATCGAGCAGGCCAGAGCCGAATTTGTTGGCGCGCACGGGCTGTCGCTGATCGTCTGCGCCATTCTGATCGCCCTGTTCCTTGCCTTCGCCCAGCCCCTCATCCTGGCCGCGGCAAACGGATCCCAGACGCTGGCCCGGATGGGTTATGTCTATCTGAGCATTTCCGTTTTCAGTGCCCCCATCGCCTTTGCCCTCACAATCCATTCGACCGCCCTGCGGGTCGAAGGCAAGGTCGGCCTGATGGCCATCACCGGGCTATTGGTGACGCTGGCCAATCTGGGACTCAATTATGTGCTGATCGCCGTGATGGGGCTGGGCGTTGCCGGCTCGGCGCTGGGCACGGCCATCGCCCAGGCCTTGGCCCTGGCGGTCATTCTGGTGTTCCGGATGGGCAAGACCTCACCCCTGCGCCTGGCCAGTCTCGACTGGCACCGGCTCGGCACCGGCTGGCCCGCCTTCCTCGCGCTGGGTGCGCCGCAGAGTCTGAGCTTTGTCGGCCTGTCGCTGACTTCAGCGGCCGTCATCTTCATGTTGCAATCGGTCGAGACCGAGCATTACGACACCACCATCGCTGCCTACGGCATCGTGATGCGGATCACCTCCTTCGCTTTCCTGATCCTGATGGGGATGAGCCAGGCCCTGCAGGCGATCATCGGCAATAATTACGGGGCCGGACTGTGGCAGCGATCAGACCGGATCCTGGTAATCGCCCTTGTCTGCGGCCTGATCTATTCGGCCGGCGCCGAGATCGTGTTGACTGGCTTGCATGATCAGTTGGGCGGACTCTTCGTCAGCGATCCGGCAGTGATCGCGGAGGTGTCGCGCATCTTGCCGCTCATGATGGCACTCTATGTCTTCGCCGGACCGCAGATCATGATCTCGACCTATTTCCAGGCGATCGGCGATGCACCGCGCGCCGCGATCCTCGGTCTGAGCCGCACCTATCTCTTCACCCTGCCCCTGACGCTGACCCTGCCCCTGGTATTCGGCGAGACCGGTGTGTGGATTGTCAGCCCCGCGGCCGCGCTCCTGATGCTCGGGCTGACCGGCACCATATTGTGGTTGAGTGCGCGCCGGACCGGCAGGGCCTGGGGTCTATTTCATGGCCGGAATTGGGTGCCCCAATCGGCAGACCTGACACCCTGACAAAAAAGGGACCCGCTGCGGCAAGCAACGAGTCCCTCATTTCACTCGCTCAAGTCGCGATCAGGCCGCGTCGCTCTCCGAACCGCCGCCGGACGTATCGTCCTTTGGCTTGGCGCGGGAAGCGCGAGGTGCGCGGGGTGCCTTGGCAGGCTTGGTCTCTTCGGCTGCCGGGGCAGCGGTTCCGGCATCACCCTCATCGCTGCGCGGACGGCGCGGACGGCGAGCGCGGCGAGCCGGCTCTTCGTCGGAACTGGCCGCATCGGAGGCTGCAGCAGGCCGTTCAACCGGGGCCACGCTGGACGGCGTGATCGGGGCGTGAATCGGGTGATGCGATGTTGTCTGTGGCGCAAGCTGGGGCTGGGCCTGTGGCTGAGCCTGTGGCTGGGCCTGTGGCTGAGCCTCGCCTTCCGGCGTCACGACATTGAGCGGATCGGATGGCTGTTCATGGCGCGGCTGCCGTGGCTGGCGGCCCCGGCGCGGCTCGCGATTGCGATTGCGATTCTGGTCATCGCCGCGGCTCTGGTCACGGTTTCCTTCGCGATTGCCGTCGCGATTTCCATCGCGGCTGGAATTGCGGTCACCATTATTCTGATCACGGTTATTCTGGTCACGATTATTCTGGTCGCGGTTCTGATTGCCGCCGGAATTATTGTTGGTGTCGCGCTCTTCGACACGATCGCTGAAGCGCTCGTATCCGTCGTCTGCAACATCGTCGTCTTCGGTCTCGATCTGGTCGTCAGGGCCGGCATCGCGGCGCGGCTGACTGGCCTGGACCAGACGGAAATAATGTTCGGCGTGCTGGTAGAGGTTTTCCGCCCGCACGCGATCGCCCGCCAGCGACGCATCGCGCGCGAGCTGGACGTATTTGTCAAAAATCTGGGGAGCATTGCCACGGATTTTAACTTCCGGACCATTGCTCTCATAGCTGCGATTGGAAGAATTACTCGGCTTCCGTCCACGACCGCGCTGGCGCTTATTATCGCCCGCCCCTGTTTTCCAGCGATTCATATCTGACAATGTGACCTTGCTGTTCAGTTGCAGGGGCTTGAAAGCGCACCCTGATGAAACGATTGATCTTGATTGGTCGGAACAAAACAGGCGGTCGATCCGACCGCGCTAGGCCCCAAAAAGTGGCGCGCCCCGCCTGTTGTCGTAAAACCTAGCCCGCTGCGAAGCGCTTTCCAAGCGATTTTAACCGTTGCCCGATCCGGCGCGTCCGAACACGACGCGATCATGGCCTGCAAGGTCGGGCAGGCATTCCAGCGCGGACAAACCCGCCGCCTGCACCAATGCCATCACCGCGGCCGCCTGGTCAAAGCCGATCTCCAGCGCGAAGCTGCCGCCGGGCCGAAGCAGGCGCGGCAGATCGGCGATGATGACGCGATAGGCGTCGAGCCCGTCCTCGCCGCCATCGAGCGCCAGGGCCGGTTCGTGGTCGCGTACTTCAGGCTCCAGACCGGCCAGCACATCAGACGCGATATAGGGTGGATTGGAGACGATCAGATCGAAGCCATGATCACCCAGCCCATCGCCCCAGCGGCCCTGCACCAGCGTTGCACGGCGTGTCAGCTCACAGGCTTCAAGATTGCCCTTCGCCACGGCCAGGGCCGCTGGCGAGAGATCAACGCCCTGCCCGGTCCAGCCCGGCCGCTCACTGAGCAGGGCCGCCAGAATCGCGCCGGAGCCGGTGCCAAGGTCGAGCATGTGGTGCGGCGTGTGATCACAGCGCTCCAACACCGCTTCGACCAGCGCCTCGGTGTCGGCACGCGGGGTGAGGACATCGCGGGTGACTTTCAGATCCAGCGTCCAGAACGGCTTGCTCCCCAGCACTTGTGACAGCGGCACACGCTCCAGCCGCAGCGCGGCGAGATCGGCCAGGCGCGCGGCGGCTTGCCAGGACCACAGGGCCGGATCCGCCAACGCTTGGGCGAGACTGACCGGTGCGAGCACATCAGCGATCAGAAAACGGGCATCATCCTCGGCCTCATCAATCCCGACCGAGCCAAGCGCGGCGACCAGATGGCGGCGGATGGTGCCGAGCTCCATCCCCTGCCAAGCCTGCACCAGCGGGAAGCCAGGCCGTTTGGCCTGCTCGGCGGCGTTGGATTGCACGGCCGCCTCAAAGGGAGTGGAAGGCATAGCGCCCTTACTCACGGCAGCTCCTCTGGCGACGGGGTCAACACGGCCTGGCCATACGGGCCTTCGATCCGGCCATCACGGGCCCAATCGCCCAATAACTGGAAATAGCCATCAGCATAGCGCGTCGACTGGCGTCCTGATTCGGTCTCGACGAATTCGAGAATGCCGTGATCGGTCTGGGGAAACTCGACCAGATCGACGTCGCGCCCTTGCGCGATCATGCCCTGCAGGATGTCCCGCGTCGCATCCGGCGGCGCCGAGCGGTCCTGCCCCGCGAGTACCCACAAGACCGGCACATCCACCTGGTTCATGACGGCGACGGAATCATGGCCCCAGCTGGTGCCAGCATCAATGAAATTGAGATAGACGAATTTGAAGCCGGTAATGCCGTTACGCAGCATGTGGCCGGAATACGAACCCTCGATCTCACGAAACCAGTCCTCATTGCCCCACAGCCGTTTCAGACGAACAAACTCCTCCTGCCCCTCGGCGAATTCAGTCGCCATCAATTGGCCGGTGACGTCGGTGACTTGCCGCGCCTGCTCCAGCACTTCGTCGTCATAGCCGGCGGCGCGCAGATCGGCCTGGACTTCCGAGGCATCCTCTTCCGTCGGGCTGACCATCATGCCGAAGCTGACCATGACAAAATCGGCATCACTCATTGTCGCTGCCAGCGGTGCGACCCAACCGCCCTGGCTGCCGCCGAAGAAGCCAACGCGCCCGGCGCGCGGGCCCGCCAACTCACGGGCACGGCGCAGCGCTTGGGCGGCATCGCCGGCCAGTGCCTCGAAATCCTGGGAGTATTCGCCCTCGGAAGCGCCAGTGCCGCGCTTGTCATAGACAAACACACCGACGCCCCGCGCCGGCAACATGCGTTGGGCATAGGCCCAATCGAGCGCGGAATCATGCTCAGACCCATGCACCCAGACCGCGATAGGAACCGGCCCCATGCCGGGCGGCATTACCAGCCGGCCGGCGAGTGTCAGCCCGTCGCTTTCGAAATTGGTTTCCGCCGTTTCCAAGGGAACGCGCTCAGCGACACCATTATAGCCATCGAGCCCGTCGATGGTCACGCGTGTCGTGCCGCATTCGCCAAGATCGAAACGGGCCGGATTGGGTTGATCAGTCCAGCCTGTCGTCCCGGACCAAAGGCCATCCTCGCCCACCGAAATGCGACCGACCTGGCCGTCGAAGGCGCGCCAGCGCAAATCTGCACCGGCGACCGGCGCCAGATCAATGATCGAATTGGAGGCCGTCCGGTAAACCCCGACATGGCACAGCGCTGCCGGATCGAGGACGTCGCTGCCGGAACAGGCTGCGAGCAGCCCAGCAGCGCCGAGCGCCACCAATACACCGGACCTGAACATGAGACTCTCCATCCGCGACCGGTCTCACAGGACCTTCATTTCAGGGGACCGTCACACCGCAACCCTGTCAACCGGGACGCGGAGCGCCTCAATCCTCCAACGCCGCCAGACGGGCAGCTTGGTCTTCCGCGATCAGGGCGGCGATCACTTCATCGAGCCCGTCTCCAGCGACGATCTCGTCAAGCTTGTAGAGGGTGAGATTAATGCGGTGATCCGAGACGCGACCCTGCGGGTAATTATAGGTGCGGATCCGCTCTGACCGGTCGCCGGATCCGATCTGGCCCTTACGATCAGCCGCGCGTTCGGCATGGGCCGCTTCGCGCTCCATGTCGTAGAGTTTGGCTTTCAGCAATTCGATCGCTTTGGCGCGGTTCTGATGCTGGGACTTTTCCTGGCAGACGACCGCGATGCCGGTCGGCAAATGCGTCATCCGCACGGCACTGTCGGTCTTGTTGACGTGCTGGCCGCCAGCGCCCGAGGCGCGCATCGTATCGACGCGAATCTCGCTCATATTGAGTTCGATATCGATATCTTCCGGTTGCGGCATGATCGCCACCGTCGCGGCAGAGGTATGAATACGGCCCTGGCTTTCCGTCGCCGGCACGCGCTGGACGCGGTGAACGCCGCTCTCGAACTTCAATCGCCCGAACACGCCATTGCCGGAGATCGAGGCGATGACTTCCTTATAGCCGCCATGATCACCGTCTGAGGCCGAGGCCAGCTCCCAGCTCCAACCCTGCAGCTGGGCATAGCGCTCATACATGCGGTAGAGATCGCCGGCGAACAGGGCCGCCTCGTCGCCGCCGGTGCCGGCGCGAATTTCGATCAGCGCATTGGCGGCATCATCCTTGTCCTTGGGCAGGAGCGAGAGACTCATTTCCAGCTCGAGCCCGGGCAGGGTTTCCTTCAGCTCGTAGAATTCTTCACGCGCCAGATCGGCCATTTCCGCATCGCCGCTCTCCATCATCTCGGCGAGATCGTCGAGCTCGGTGCGCGCGGCGCGCAGCGCCTTGGCCTTCTCGGCGACAGGCCGCAGCTCGGCATGCTCCTTGGAGAGCTTGACGATCTCGGTCGAGTCGGAGGCAGCGCCAAGGCGCGCCTCGACCTGGTCGAAGCGATCAATGACTTGCGCGAGTCTGGAGGCAGGAGTGTGCATCGCGCTCGGTTAGCACCTGACGGACACGTTGCAAATCCCGCGCGGCTGTTTGCCGGCGCTAGAAGAGCGCGATCACCGCCCTCACCGACATCACGATCAGCACAATGCTCGAAGAGATGAAGACGAAGAATCGCACCGGAATAAAGTTCCACAAAGCCTGGATCAGACTGTGCAAAACACGCAGGGCAACATAGCCCCAAGCGAGCCCAATCATCAACGGATCTGCCAAGCCAACCAGATAGCAATAGACCACCAGCGCGTAGAAAATCGTCGGCTGCTCGTGCAGGTGATTGTAATTGTCCGCGATCCGGCGAACTTCGACCGGCAGCACGTCCATTTCGCTCTTGGACGTCATCTTGGCCGCATTGATGCCGGCCTTCTGCATTGCCGGGATGCGGGTGGCATACATCCACAGCCACATCACCAATGTCCACACGATCATCGCCAGCACGGGCGTCAAAATGGTCTCATACATGCTTGGTGCTCCCCACAGTGTTCACTGTGAGATTAGACCGGTTTCGATCTGTCATGCGATGAAAATATCGTGCTGTATCGGCCCCATCCGCCGATGAATGGGGGGGCAATCAGGTCTGGGCGGTCTTCAGTCGGACATCGCCGGGCGGGGCTTCATAGGCGCGGAACGCCGTCAGCAGCTCATCAATCCGCTTCGCCACCATCAGCGAGTCGCGATGATCAGCGGCGAGGAAGTTCTGGTCCGCCATCTTGTCGAGGAAGGCGACCAGATCGTCGTAATAGCCATGCACATTGAGGAGGCCGACCGGTTTGCGGTGCTGGCCCAATTGGCCCCAGGTCCAGATCTCGAACATTTCCTCCATTGTGCCGATACCGCCAGGCAGGGCGATGAAGGCGTCGGAGAGGTGCGCCATCTTGGCCTTGCGAGCATGCATGGACTGAACGACATAAAGTTCGGTCAGCTCAAGATGGGCGATTTCTTTGAGGGCGAGAAATTCCGGTATCACGCCAATCACCCGGCCGCCCGCCTCCAGCGCCGCGTCGGCAATCTCGCCCATCAACCCGACCTGACCGCCGCCATAGACGATGTCGAGCCCGGATTCCGCGAGCCGCTTGCCCACGGCGCGTGCTGCGGTAACAAATGCCGGATCGCGCCCGGGATTGGAGCCGCAATAGATGCAGATGGATTTCATCGGGCGCATTTCCCCTTGGCGGGCCGGGCGGGGCGGGTAAGCTGTCCGGCAGGTTCGGAGTTCTCGAGTGTCGATCCATCACGCATTTCTGGTCATCGCAAGTTTTCTCAGCATTGGCAGCGCCGCAAGCGCCGCCGAGCCAGTTATTGTACCCACCCTCGTCTGCCGCGGCTATTTTCTGGTGCCGATCACACTGGCGGCGCGCGACGGCTATGCGGCGGACCGGACGCTGTGGTTCCTGCACGATACCGGCGCCTCTACCTCCTATGTCGATCCCGACAGTATCGCGCGCATCACCGGCAACCGGCCCGGCGCGCGCGATCGGGTCAATATCAATGACGCGCAATCCGGCGCGGTGGCGATCAATCACTTGCAAGCCCGGGTCAGCCAGCTCGACCATCTTGCGCGCGCCCTCGGTCATCCGATCGACGGGATTTTATCCTTCGGCGCCTTTAGCGATTTCCTGCTGACGCTCGACTACGAACATGATGAGATGCGCCTCGATGAAGGTCGTCTGCCCCGGCCCGATGGTGTCACCGTGTTTGATGCCGACGGGCCCGATTATCGACCCTGGATGGTGGTGGAGTTCCCCGATCGCCGCCGGCGAATGCTGATCGATAGCGGGGCCGCGATGACCAGCCTCGCCGTGCGCCGGATCGATCTTTACGACACCGTCGAACCCCCGCGCCCAACCGGGGCCTCGATGCGACTGCGCGAGGTCGAGGAACGCTCCGGCGCCCGCTCGAGCCTCAATGCCCGCATTGGTCCCAACCGCCTGATCGCGCCGACTCTACAATCCACGCCCGGCACCGAATTGATCGGCGGCGAGGTGATGCGGCATTTCACCTGGACGTTCGACCAGTCCACCGAACGCGTGCGCATGGTGCGCAATCACCCAGAAATACCGATCACCTTCGAGCCGGATTTCGATCATGGCATGGTGTTCGAGCCGCATCCGCTGGGCTATCGCGTCGGCGCTGTCATCGCCAACACGCCGGCCAGCCGTGCCGGCGTGCAAGTCGGCGATATCGTCACCGGCTTCAATGGCCGCTCACTCGATGTGCGCGGCTGTGATGGACCACCGCCAGACAACAGGCTGGTCGTCAGCCTGATCCGTAATGGCGAACCGATGAGCCTTACGCTGGAGTTGTTTGCCCTGGTCGAATAGCAGCCTTGCCCACATGGCTGGCCAACACCGCGACCGCATCGACCAGCCGCGCATCGAGCTGGCCGAGCAAGGTTTCACCGACCGTGATTTCCAGCGAACAGACGGATGCGCCTTCCAGTGCCCAGAAGCGATTGCCGAGCCAGACGCCGGTCTGCCGTGCTGCCTCGTCACGGGCGCGCTCGGCGGTCGGTGCATCGCAGGGCAGGCGCAGATGCAACATGTTGACGTGAGGTGGGTCCGGCGTGATCGCAATGCCCTCAATCCCGGACAGGGCCACCGCCAGGGTGCGGGCCCGGTCGACAAAAGCCAGCATAAGTTCGAGCCGCCGGTCGATGAAGCGCAGCGCGTCGGGCACCATCGGCACGGGCGAGACAAGGCGACCGCCAAAGCGGGCCAGCCACAGCCGTGCCTCGGCAATGAACGCCGACTCCCCGGCCAGCACCGCACCGCCAAGAGCGCCGATATCCTTGTAGAGCGAGACATAGACCGAGGCGAAACCGTCGCAAATCTCGGCATAGGCGCGATCATCATAGAAGGGCCGCGTCGACCACAGCCTCGCACCGTCGAGATGCAGCGGCAGGTCGAGCGCCTTGCCACGCGCTTTGATCGCCTCAAGCTCGGCCCAGGCCGGCAGGGCGCCGCCATTATGGCGTTGCGGCAATTCGATGAAGGCGCAGGCGGCAGCGGATTGAAGGTCGGCGGCGTTGAGCGGTGAAGACCAATTGCCGATCAATCTCGCATCGAGACCGTGCGCGAAATGATAGCCGCGCTCCTCATGCAATTCGAGATGCGAGGTCGGATGAAGCTGGATGGACGCTTGCCCGGTCCGCGCGGCATGAATTCGGGCCGCAATCCCCTGTGCGAGCGTGCCGGTGGGGCACCACATGGCCGCCGGCTTGCCAAGCAGGTCGGCGATTTTGGCCTCCAGCGCCGCGACCATCGGCCCGCCGAGATACATCTCGGCCTTGAGCCCCTCGCGATCCATATAATCGGCGACGGCGCGCAAGTGATCCGCCGGCGTTTCGGAGCCGTGATGCGGGAAGCCGAGACTGATTTCGCAGCCAGCCCGGAGCGACTCGTCAATCATGCCGCGACGCCCAGCACAGCCTCGCGCACGGCTGGGGTCCAGCCGACATGCAATTTGCCATCGATGGTGATCACTGGCCGCTTGATCAAGGTGGGATTGGCAATCAGCAGCGCCGCCGGCTCTGCATCGGCGAGCCGCTGATCCTGAATTGAGAGACCACGCCAAGTCGTCGAGCGCGTATTGAGCAGCGCTTTGGCGCCAGCGAGTTTCACCCAAGCCGGAACCAGCGACACCAGCTCGGCCTCGTCACGGATATCGACGAAGCGATGCTCCAGCCCGGCGGATGTGATTTCCCGCAGCGCCAGTTTGCATGTGTCGCAGTTTTTCAGTCCGTAAAGCGTGATCATTGCGCCGCCGCCTCTTCCGCTTCGCGCTCGACGCGCAAAAGCTCGGCGCGCGCCTCGACCAGCTCGACGATATGCTCAACCATCGCTTCATTGGTAACGTTGTGATCGGGCTTGCCGGAGACATACATCTTGCCGCGCCCGGCACCCCCGCCAGTAAAACCGAGATCGGTCATCAGTGCTTCGCCCGGCCCGTTCACGACACAGCCAATGATCGAGAGCGAGATCGGCTCGGAGATGTGCGCCAGCCGGGCCTCCAGGGTTTCAACCGTGCGGATAACGTCGAAGCCCTGCCGCGCGCAGGAGGGACAAGCGATGATATTGACGCCGCGCGTGCGCAGCCCCAGCGATTTGAGAATATCGAAACCGACCTTCACTTCTTCCTCGGGCTCGGCCGAGAGCGAGACGCGGATCGTGTCGCCAATCCCGGCCCACAAGAGCGAGCCGATCCCGATTGAGGATTTCACCGTGCCGATGCGGGTGCCGCCGGCCTCGGTCACACCGAGATGCAGCGGTGCATCCGTCGCTTCGGAGAGCTGGTGATAGGCGGCGACCGTCATGAAGGTGTCGGAGGATTTGACCGAGATCTTGTAGTTGCGGAAGTCGAGATCATCGAGAATGCGGGCGTGCTCCAGTGCGCTCTCGACCATCGCATCGGGGCAAGGCTCACCGTATTTTTCCAGCAAATGCTTTTCGAGCGAACCGGCATTGACGCCGATCCGGATGGCGCAGCCATAATCGCGCGCCGCCTGCACCACGTCACGGACCCGGTCCATCGAGCCGATATTGCCCGGATTGATCCGCAGACAGGCCGCGCCGGCCTTGGCCGCCTCAATGCCGCGCTTATAGTGAAAATGAATGTCGGCGATCAGGGGCATGCTGGAAGCCCGCACGATGGTCTTCAGCGCCGCCGTCGAGGCTTCGTCAGGGCATGACACCCGCACGATATCGACCCCGGCCTCCTCGCAGCGCCGGATCTGACCGATCGTCGCACTGGCGTCGGAGGTCAGCGTATTGGTCATGGTCTGAACGCTGATCGGGGCGTCACCGCCGATGTCCAGCCGGCCGACCCGGATCGTGCGGCTCTTGCGACGCTCGATCATCCGCCATGGGCGAACGGAGCGCGGATCAACGGCACGGTCAGGGATAATGGCAGACATGGCGGACTCCGGTAACGCGTCGCGCGTCAGCATGAGTGTCCGATATAGCGAGATTGCGGCAGGCTTGCGAGGCGCTGCGGTGATTTATTCCAGCTCGCCCGCAGCGGGCTCGGCGCTGGCGACAGCGATATTCTCCACCGGGATGCCGGCAAGCCCGAGCGTGCCGAGATCGACGCCGCCACGCTCCAGCTGAATCGCCCCGGCATCAGAGGCCGAAAATGTCAGCCCGTCTTCTCGCGTTTGATAGATATCGCCCACGACGAGACTGCGCGAATACAGGATGCGCCCGGAAGCGTCCTGGACTTCCAGCGAAGTCGGCGCGGTCGCGCGCAGCGTCAGCCGCTCGCCTGCTGCGGCATCGCCAAGCGGCACACCGGTCCAGATCGATCCGATATCCGCAGCCCGCAATTCCGGCTGGAAATCAGCGCGGGCCCATTCCGGGGCCGCATCCGGCGGTGACGGCAAATTGGCAATCGCGCCGAAAGACGGCGCCTGCTCGGAATACCACCAGGCCACCGACGCCACGCTGACAAGGATCAGCAGCGCCCCAAACACGCCGCGTGGCAATTTGATCGGATCGCGCGTTTTGGCTCCAGCTGACGGTACGGCGCGGCCGGTTTCGGTATCAACTTCGCGCTTGAATTGATCGACAATACCGACCGGTTCAATGCCAAGGAAACCGGCATAGGTACGCAGATAGCCCAGCGCATAGGCACGGGCCGGCAGGCCTCGTGTGTCCATGGTTTCGAGGGCTTCCAGATAGTCGCGGCGAATTCGGGTGCGGGCTGAGGCGGAGTCGAGCGTCAGTCCTGCCTTGGCGCGCGCCTCACGCAGGCGGTCCCCAGCGGAATACTGCACATAGCTGGCACCATTCTCGGAAAACACAGAATCTACCGGCACGAAACCCGCCATCCTCGTTTGACTCGACATGACCTTAAACCCATCCCCACCCGGGAGCCGCATCCTCACTCAGGCACGGTGAATGGGCTATCCCACACCACCACTTACCATAAGATCAAATTCTGCGCCCGTTTTCAACAGCCTCGCCGGGCAATCCGGCATCGGCACCGGCTTTCAGCAGGAGCGGTCTCAAGCTGTCGGCCGGGCTATCCATACGGCTAGCAAGCCAGGTGCCAAGCTTGGACGCATCGAGGCCGGAGATCATTTTCCGGATCGGACCGACATTGGCCGCAGCCATGGAAAGACTTCGGTAACCAAGCCCTATCAGGACTGCAGCCTCGAGCGGCTTGGCGGCGATCTCGCCACAGACCGAGACGGGAACATCGTGTTTGGCGCAGGCTTTGTGGATCTGCTGGAACAGCCCGAGCGCCGCCGGTGACAACACATCGTACCGATCCGAGACACGGGAATTTTGCCGGTCGGCGGCAAAGAAATACTGCATCAGATCATTAGCACCGACCGAAACGAAGTCGACGGCATCGATGACGTGTTCGATAGCCCAGGCAATGCCCGGCGTTTCCAGCATCAGTCCGATCTTGACCTCTGAGGGCACGGGATGGTGATTGTGCTCGGCATGCTGCAGCTCCCGTTCCAGCATTGTGCGCGCCGCACGCATTTCCCATGGCGCGGAAATCATCGGGAACATCACGTGCAAGGGCCGATCGGCAGCGGCCTGGATCAGGGCGCGCAACTGGTAACGCAGCAGGCCGGGCCGATCGAGGCCCATGCGGATAGCGCGCCAGCCCAGCGCCGGATTGGGCTCGACCATGGAGGGCGCGAACGGCGCCACCTTGTCGCCGCCCAGATCCAGGGTACGGAATACGACCGGCTTGCCCTTGGCCGCATCGAGCACCGACCGGTAGACGAAGGCTTGGGCATCGAGGCGCGGCAAGGTGTCGGCGACCATGAACTGGAATTCGGTCCGGAACAGCCCGACCCCGTCGGCGCCGGTCTGCTCAAGCTGGCTCAGCTCAACCAGCAGGCCGGCATTGACGTGCAGGCCAATGCGTTCACCATCCAGCGTCACCGTCGGTCCACGTTGCTCCGCGTAGGCGAGCCGGCGAACCGACAGGGCCTGCAGACGTTCGTCATAGGCCTCAACCACATCGGCGGGCGGACGGATATGCAGCACGCCGAATTCGGCGTCGAGGATCACCGGATCACCAGTCTCGGCGCGGTCGAGCGCGCCATCGAGACGGCCGACCAGCGGAATGCCAAGCGCTTTGGCAACGATGGCGGCGTGAGAGGATGCAGAGCCTTCCTCCAACGCGACGCCCAGCAGTTTTGTGCGGTCAAAATCAAGCAGTTCGGCTGGGCCAATATTGCGCGCGATCAGGATCGCATTGTCGGGCAGATCGAGCTGTGGCGCCGCATGGCCGTCGAGATGACGCAGCAGGCGATTGGCCAAATCTTCCAGATCGTGCAGGCGTTCGCGGAAGGTGAGATCGGCGGCCTTCATCAGCCGGGCCCGGTTTTCATTGCGGACGCGTTCAATGGCGGCTTCTGCGGTCAAACCGAGCCGGACAGCTTCGCGCAGCCGTTCCAGCCAGCCGCGATCGTGCGCAAACATGCGGTAAGCCTGCAGCACATCACGCGTTGGACCACCGAAAGGTACTCGCCCGCTTGTCAGCATGTTGTCGATCGATGATCGCAAGCCATCGATCGCGGCGTCGAGCCGGGCCTCTTCGCCTGCCGCGTCCTCGGAAATCAGCCGGTCAGAGCCGACATGCGGCTCGAACAGGACCGCGACCCCCTTGGCGAGGCCGCCGGAAAAAGCGCCGCCCGTCAACCGCTCCGGCTTGGACTGGCGTACATCGAGTCCGGCCATTTCCTCGGAATCGACGATATCACCGGAGGCAACGATCTCGGCCAGCACCATGGCCACGGTCTGCAGGGAATCGATCTCGTCCTCGCCAACCTGGCGCTGCTCTGCGGACTGGGCCGTCAGAACACCGACCAGACGGCCGCCACGCAGGATCGGAACGCCGACAAAGGTGTTGAACGGCTCCTCGCCGGTTTCCGGCTTGAAGGAGAAAGCCGGGTGGGCGCGAGCATCGGATGCCGCGAAGGGGCGCGCACGCCGCGCCACCAGGCCAACCAGACCTTCGCCCGGCTGCAGGCGGGTATGGTGGACGGCCTCGGCTTTCAGCCCGTGCGTCGCGCATAATTCCAACGCACTGGACCGCCGCGCCAGATAGATCGAGCACACATCCCAGCCCGCATCTTCTGCGATCAGCGTAGTGAGATGGTCGAGCCGGTCCTGGGCGTTTTCGCGCGTCGCCATAAGCTCGCGCATGCGCCTGAGCAATCGGCGCGGATCCCGTATCGTTGGCGGTGTCGCTTCCATTAATTCCCTATCTGGTCCAGGCCATAGGCCGCATGCAGGGCGCGCACGGCGCGCTCGACAGCATCATTGTCTATCAAGGCCGAGATCTTGATCTCGGAGGTCGCCAGAACTTTTACGGCAATCCCGCTCTCAGCCAAAACGCCAAACAGCGAGCGGGCCACATCGGCGCGCTGGCGCAGGCCCGCCCCGACAACAGACACTTTCGCCAATCCGGTTTCCGAACTGATCCGAAGTCCCGGCAGTCCGCGCTCCAAGGCCGATTGGGCCCGATTGAGGTCCCGGTGCGCAACTGAAAATTCCAGATTGACCGTATCCGGCTCGCGCCCATGCGCCTGAACGATCATGTCGACACCGATTCCGGCATCAGACAAGAGCGCGAAAGTCTGGCTCGCGAAGCCCGATTGCGGCGCAGCGCCCAGCACGGCGATCCGCGCCTGGTCGCGGGCGTAGGCGACGCCGGAAACGACACGGCGCTCGGCGATATCCCGGTCGGCGACGATATCAGTGCCGCGGCTTTGGCCGGCGGCCAGGAAGCTCGACAAGACCCGCATCGGCACATGGCGCGATTTGGCGAATTCCACCGAGCGGGCCTGCAATACCTTGGCGCCCTGGGCGGCCAGTTCCAGC
>TARA_R110002051_G_scaffold101478_1_pt1 | contig 33446 bp, 32 predicted proteins | sample TARA_R110002051 | Tara Oceans TARA_R110002051 (sample SAMEA4397023) | marine metagenome | biome: Polar Biome; feature: [MES] marine water layer (ENVO:01000295) within the mesopelagic zone...; material: water (ENVO:00002006), including particulate matter (ENVO:01000060) such... | reverse complement strand
ACATCGTGCTGACTTTTTCTTTTAAACAGGGTGCAAATTTATATCATTTTTATCGTTCCAACAACAATAAACATCACATTTTTAAAATTTCTTTTTGAAGCAGCTCAAAAGCCTTATTTACAGCCTTTTCTACAATACGCTCTCTTGTGCTTCCCATTTTAAATTCTTGAATAATTTCTATACCTGGGCCAACAATTGCAATAAACGTAGTCCCAACATCTGCATCTGAATCTCCTTTTGTAGGTCCGGCATTACCTGTTGTTGCAATTGAAAAATCTGTTTTGATTAATTCCTTTACTCCTTTTGCCATTGCCATTGCCACCTGTGCACTAACAACAGAATATTCTTCTACAATGTCTTTAGGCACCTTAAGAACATTTATTTTAGTTTCTGTTGCGTAACTCACTACACTTCCCTTAAAATAGCCTGAAGCACCAGGAATTGCTGTTATTCTTTCTGCTATTCTTCCACCTGTAAAACTTTCTGCCGTAGATAATGTTAAATTTTTATCCGTTAACAATCTAGCAATGATTTTTTCCAAATCCTCATCATCCTCCTCACCAAACATTACATCCTCAATAAGTGGAAATAATTTTCTGCATTCCCCATCAATATCCGCCAATAACCTATCATAATCAGGACCTTTGCCAGACAACCTTAACCGTACCTTACCTAAATTAGGCAAGTATGCCAATTTTATATGGGAAGGAAGATTATCTTCCCAGAACTCTATACGCTTTGCTATACTGCTTTCCCCTATTCCATAGGTTACAATTGTTCTATGTACTATATGTGGCCTTTTATAAAAAGTTACCAGTTTTGGAATTACACTTTCCACAATTAAGTGTTTCATTTCAAAAGGAACACCGGGCAAAGAAATAAATGTTACGTTATTTTTACGCATCCACATACCTGGTGCTGTCCCATTTGCATTATGCAAAACCTCTGCACTACTAGGGACTAAAGCCTGCATTCTATTAATATCTGAAATAGGTGTATTACTTATATATTTTGCAAATAAAGTTTCTACATGTGCTAATACCTCAGTATTCTCAACAAGCGTATCATTTAAAAATTCACAAAAAGTGTGTTTTGTAATATCGTCTTTTGTTGGCCCCAATCCACCAGTAACAATAACTATATCTACTCGCTCAGCGGCTTCTTTAAAAGCATTAAGCATATGTTGCCGTTCATCTTGTACCGAGGTAATTTGATATACTGATATTCCAACTTTATTAAGTTCCTTGGCAATAAATGCGGAATTGGTATCCACAATTTGGCCTATCAAGATTTCATCACCAATCGTTATAATCTCTGCAAGCATTATAAATGAAAATCTTTTTTCAATTCAGCGATAACCTGATTAATATCGGTTTTTAGTAAAGGAAATCTTTTCTCTATTTCAGCAATACTTGCTTCTTGTTTCCCTAATGTTTCCATTTCTAAGGCAATTGCACGCGACTGCTCCATACCCAACAAATCAACATTAGGCTTAATTTTATGAGCAAGCTTATATACTTGATCATGGTCTTGTGCTAATAAAGCCTTCTCTAAAGCTTCCATATCTTCTGGCACCTCCTCCAAAAAAACAGATATTACAGAATTTATAAAATCCTGATCTCCCTCTGCCATCTCATTAATCTTATCTAGGTTATAAATCATTTATTTAATTTTTAAGGTGAAAAGCTCTTTATCTTCCAAACTACCCGAAAGATAATCATTTGGACTTATTTTGCCAACACCGGCAGGAGTTCCTGTAAAAATAATATCACCCTTTTTAAGCATAAAATAAGTGGAAACATAAGCAATAATCTCATCTATCTTCCAAAGCATTAAACTAGTGTTTCCTTGTTGTACAACTTCCTCATTTTTTAACAACTTAAAATTAAGGTTGTTAATATCTTTAAAATCTGTTTTGGGTAACCATTCTCCTATTACAGCAGCACCATCAAAACCCTTGGCTTTCTCCCAAGGAAGACCTTTTTCCTTTAATTTAGATTGCAAATCTCTTGCAGTAAAATCTATTCCTAAACCTATTTCATCATAATAGGTTGAAGCAAACTCTTGACTAATATGTTTTCCAACCTTTTTTATTTTTACCAAGACTTCCACCTCGTAATGAACGTCATTTGAAAATTCAGGAATGTAAAAATCTTGCTGTTTAGGTAATACTGAAGAATCTGGCTTTATAAAAATAACAGGTTCATCTGGGCGTTCATTTTTGAGCTCTGCTATGTGAGCAGTGTAGTTTCTACCAATACATATAATTTTCATTCTGCCTTATTTTTTATTTGACATTTTTAAACTAATAGCCGGAATTAAATTTTCATTATTTCCAGGTGCTTTAATAATAAAATCATTCCACTCCCCCATACCATACACCATAGTTTTAAAATTTTGATTTTTCTGATATACCGCAGCAAAGGTAGGTGCAAAACGGTCTTCAATAACTTTATTTCTATCTATTGGGTGCTTGTATGAATTTGTATACCAATTATAAGGTAAAAAAAGCCACTCTAACCCCACATAAATTCCTTCATCTGGCATCTTTATACCCATACTCGACATGTCTATAGATACAAAATCTTCATTTTCAGAACTTTCTAAAATGAGGCTTTTTCTCACTAAATCATGATTTGGTTTTTTGGTTTCTTTATCAACATCATACAACCGCAGTCTAAATTTAGATGACGCTCTTTTAAACTTGCTATTTTGCTGAACATGTATGGTTATTTTTTCTATATATTTTTTGGCAGCACCAATATTTGGAAAATATAACGCTAAAACCCAAGGTGTTTCTGCTGATGTAAATCCACTTTTAATACTATAAGAACTTACCGCATTCAATACTTGCGAATCTCCTAAGCTTTGGGACACCACTACTTCTTCTAACTCAAATGTGTCTTCAATTAAGAATATTTTCTTATTTTCTAAAATTACCTTGACCGACATTATAGTGTCTTTAAATCCTAATGCCGAAATATGTACCTCACGTTCTAAATAAGTTTCAGGAAGATCAATATAAAAATATCCTTCCTCATCACTTGATGTACCTTTTAAGGTTTTTAAAATACTAATATTAGCATAAGGTATGGCAGTTTTATTTTTGGCATCAAAAACATACCCATTAAGCAATACTTCTTGCGCATTACCCATACTTATTATACTTATAAATAGCACTAAAAATAAACGCATTTAACTTAGCTTATTATTTAGTTTACTTAATTTAATTTGAGTGAGTATTTTTTTAGTGTACAATGGAAAATCTGCATTTAACATCCATCCAAAATAACCCGGTTCTTTTTCTAAAACATCATGTACTTTTTTACCTTTATGCTTACCAAACGAAAATACCTCATCACCTTCTTCATCCATTGCAATAAAGCCTGCGAAGTCTACAGATTGTTTTCTTCTAGAGAATTCAGCTAGTTTTTTAATATTATTTTCTAGATCAGGATACCTATCTAACTGCGACAGCAAAACCTCATAAGTGGCATGAGTATCTGCGGCCGCACTATGAGCGTCTGTCAACTCTTTTTCACAATAGAATTTATACGCTGCCTCTAATGTACGCTTCTCCATTTTATGAAATATGGTCTGCACATCAACTGAAACGGTGTTCTTCATGTCAAAATCTATATCTGCCCGCAATAATTCTTCCGCCAATAGAGGGATATCAAATCGGTCCGAATTAAATCCGCCTAGATCACTATCCTTTATCATTTTATAAATCTCCTTAGAAAGTTCTTTAAAAACAGGCTCGTTTGCCACTTTCTCATTAGTTATGCCATGAACAGCAATTACCTCATCTGGTATCACCATTTCGGGGTTCACTAGCCATGTTTTACTTTCTTTATTTCCGTTAGGATATACTTTCAATATTGCAATTTCAACAATACGATCCTTTGCTACATTAATACCAGTTGTTTCTAAATCGAAAAAACAAATAGGTCTGGTAAGTTTTAATTCCATGAGAGTTTACGTTTTAACAAAGATACCCTTTCATTTTCTGAACAGTTAAGGGTTCCAAAATTTTAATATTATTAAATAATTGTAAAACTTAATACACTTAATCAGTTTTAATAATTATATGGTGTAGAGCGTCAACATCCCAATTTAATTAAAACTTAAAAACAAATGCTAAAATTCTGGATATACCTCTGTATTTAAACAAAAAAATATGTTAGAAAAAAGTGACTTTTAACTAACATATTTTTCAGATACACCCATTTTATATTAGGTTCCGATTCTTTTAATTTTTTTTATAAAGTTATATTTCGCGATTAGGGTCCCAATCCTCTAAATAATCTGCAATGGCCTTTGCAAACATACTACCTAAAGCACCATTAACAACCCTATGGTCATAACTGTGCGAAATATACATTTTACTGCGTATTCCAATAAAATCTCCTTCTGGAGTTTCAATTACCGACGGCATTTTTCTTATAGCGCCCAATGCCAAAATACCAACTTGCGGTTGGTTAATGATAGGCGTTCCAAAAACACTTCCAAAAGTTCCTACATTAGTAACTGTATAAGTCCCACCTTGAACCTCATCTGGCTTTAGTGCATTATTTCTTGAACGGTCTGCCAAGTCATTTATAACCTTGGCCATACCTACTAAATTCAACTGATCTGCATTTTTTATAACTGGAACAATCAAATTACCATCTGGCAATGCTGCTGCCATACCTATATTAATGTTCTTCTTTTTAATTACGGTATCGCCATCAACAGAAATATTCATCATTGGATATTTCTTTAACGCCTTTGCTACCGCTTCCATAAAAATTGGTGTGAATGTTAACTTTTCGCCTTCCCGTTTAAGGAATGCATCTTTCATCTTAAGCCTCCAATTAACAATATTAGTTACATCAACCTCTATAAAACTTTGAACATGTGCAGAAGTGGTAACGCTATCTGTCATATGTTTAGCAATTAATTTGCCCATTCTTGACATTGCAATCACTTCATCCCCATTAGAAATTTGAACTTTTGGCTTATCAGTATTAGACTCATTAACTTTGGCCGGCACAGGTGTAGTAACTTTATCTGCCGCTATAGTTGATGATTTTTGCTGCACAGGAGACGTTGCTGCCACATGGTTAGTATTACTTCCATTTTTCACAAAGTTCAAAATATCATCTTTGGTTACTCTACCATCTTTTCCGGAACCTGAAATAGTCTCTAATACCTCAAAAGAAATGCCCTCTTCTCTTGCTATATTTTTAACTAGTGGAGAATAAAACCTGTCCGACTCTCCAATAGTCATTGACGGTACAGCAGTTTCTTCTTTAGCCTTAATAACTACGTCCTCTATGGCAGATACCATCTTTTCTGAAGCTGGTGAATCCGTTTCTATTGTATTAGATGTTGCTGTCTCTACATTCATTTCCACTTCACCTTCAATTTCAATGATAGCAACGGTCTGGCCTACTTTAATAATATCATCTATATTAAAACATTTTTCAACCAACACACCATCTACCTCACTAGGCACTTCGCTATCAACTTTATCTGTAGCAATTTCAAAAATGGCTTCATCCATCTCAATAGTATCGCCTACCTCTTTCAACCATGATGTTAATGTTGCTTCAGCAACACTTTCTCCCATTCGCGGTAGCTTCAATTCAAATTTTGACATATCGATAATTTATAGCTTGTTTTGTATATATTTTTTGCAAAAATAATAAAATTAATACCTAATAATTGACATTATAATGAATTTACAAGAACTAATCTTGTCTTAACGACCCTTCAAACGGGACTCTGTTTAATATGCTCCTACCAAGTGTAACCTCATCTGCGTATTCCAGCTCATCGCCAACAGCAATACCTCTGGCAATAGTCGACGTTTTCAAATCTAAACCTTCTATTTGTCTAAAAATATAAAAGTTTGTAGTGTCTCCTTCCATTGTAGAACTCAATGCAAAAATTAACTCCTTTATTACGCCTTTTTTTACTTTATCTACAAGGGTGCCAATTTTTAAATTTTGAGGCCCTATTCCTTCCATAGGAGATATTTTACCACCAAGAACATGATATTTTCCTCTAAACTGACCCGTATTTTCAATAGCCATTACATCTCTTATATCTTCAACTACACAAACCAATGCGTCATCTCTTTTTGGGTTGGCACATATTTCGCAAATTGTGGTATCAGAAATATTATGGCAATTAGTACAAAATTGGATTTTACTTCTTAAATCTAATAATGAATTAGATAAGTTTCCGGTGCGTTGCTCTGGCTGCTTTAATAAATGCAAAACTAAACGCAATGCCGTTCTTTTACCTATACCTGGTAATTGCGACACCTCGTATACCGCATTTTCTAATAATTTTGATGAAAAATCCATAACCTTAATTGGGTATAAATTTACGATTAATGTTGAAAAACAAATGGTATAGTCGTCATAAACTTCTACATTTTATTTTAGGTATTACCCCACATTTAAACTACAAGAAAAAAATTTCTACCTTATAATATTATTAAGTTAAAAATTTTAAATCCTACCTTTTATCTTAATGTAAAGCGTCCTATAACTTTTCGTAATTTGCCTTAAATTTTAATTTATGAACGCATCGCATATACTGCTATTAATATCTGGTTATTTCGCTTTATTATTAATTATCTCATATTTCACTGGCAAAAACGATTCTAATGAAGATTTTTTTAAAGCCGGTAAACAGTCTCCTTGGTACTTAGTAGCTTTTGGGATGGTAGGTGCGTCATTATCTGGCGTTACATTTATTTCGGTTCCAGGCTGGGTAGATGCTTCTCAATTTAGCTACATGCAAGTTGTCTTTGGCTACTTTCTTGGCTATATGGTTACTGCATTTATTTTACTCCCTGTTTATTATAAACAAAATGTTACTTCTATATATGAGTATTTAGATGATCGATTTGGTTTTGTAAGTTATAAAGTTGGCGCTGTTTCCTTTTTTGTATCTAGAGTACTTGGTGCTGCTTTTCGCCTTTTTTTAGTGGCTATTGTTCTACAACAATTTGTGTTCGATGCATGGAATGTACCTTTTGAAATTACCGTAATTCTTTCCATATTACTTATTTGGGTTTATACTTTTAGAGGTGGTATTAAAACCATTGTTTGGACCGATACTTTACAGACCCTTTTTATGTTAGTTTCCGTTGGCCTATCCATTTATTTTATACTAGATAAAATGGACTGGACTTTTATGGAATTTTTAAACTCACAAGAATTAGAAAAATACAGTAAAACATTTTTTACTGATGACTTTTCATCAAAAAACCACTTGGTAAAATCGTTTTTAGGTGGCATGTTCATTACCATTTGCATGACTGGCCTAGACCAAGATATGATGCAAAAAAACTTAACATGCAGAAACCTAGGTGAGGCTCAAAAAAATATGGTTAGCTTCAGCATTGTATTAGTAGTCGTCACTTTCGTCTTTATGCTTCTAGGGGCATTATTATTCATCTATGCAGATGCTCACAATATAGCATTACCATTAATGGATGGTTCCCCTAAATCTGATTTATTATTTCCTGAAATTGCGCTAAATAGTGGTTTAGGCATTACTATAGCTATAACCTTTATGTTAGGTTTAATAGCAGCAGCATACAGTAGTGCAGATAGTGCACTAACTTCTTTAACAACTTCGTTTTGTGTAGACTTTCTTAATACGGAGAAGAAATCTGAGTCAATTGCAAAAAAGACACGTAGAATTACACACATAGGCATGAGTGTTTTACTAATTGTTGTGGTTATTGCTTTTAAATATATTCTAGACAGAAACGTAATTGACGGCCTTCTAACGGTAGCATCGTATACCTATGGTCCTTTATTAGGATTATTTTCATTTGGCATTTTCACCAAACACCAAGTAAAAGATAAATATGTGTGGGTAGTTGCACTAGTTTGCGTTGCTATTATTTTATTACTAGCCAAATTACCCGTTGCTTATTTTGGCGGCTATGTATTTGGATACGAGCTTTTACCGTTAAATGGTTTGTTAACTTTTATTAGCCTTTGGTTAATTAGAAAAAAACCTTCTAAAGCAGCTAATGATGATATAGCTTAATTAAAACTGACCTGTACTTAAAAGCACAAGTGTACAAGCTACATCCACCTCTATACCATTCTTTTCAAGCAAATTATAAAACGTAGGATTTTCAGTACCCGGATTAAATATTACCCTACTTGGTTGTAAAGAAATTATCTTATTGTAATATTCTTCTTGTCTTTTTGGATTTAAATAGAGCGTTATTGTATGAATATCATTAATTTTGCTTAATGTATTACTGATATTGACTCCTGAAACCTCACCTTCCCCCAATCCGTAAGCGAAGGTTTCTATTCCTGAATCTACAAGTCTTCTAATAACTAAATTGCTATAACGATTTGGTTTTAAGGAGGCTCCAAAGACTAGGGTCTTTTTCATAATAATAAAAGATGTTAAAATTTAATTTATATGTAACTGATTGGGCAATATTTCGTCTATTAGTAAAGTTAAATATTCTTTGAGTACTAAATTTTTTTGTTGATAACGCTATATGTTTATAGTTAATGGTTAGTGTTTAGTATAGCCTATCAGCATTTGAAGCCCGGCTTCCAATTCATTTTGGAATGTCCGGGTTTCTTTTTTTACCTCTTTATGTAAAACGTATTTACTAATAAATGATTAAGACATCAATATCTCATATTAAATTAGTAACAATTAGCATATTATTACGTCTATTACTTAGTATAGGTAAACTTAATAATGAAGATTGGTTGGTTTCTTCTTATAAGTAGAACTATATAGCACCCATAATTTAAACTATGGGTGCTTTATTTTACCAACGTATTATTACACTACCCCAAGTAAAACCACTACCAAAAGCAGCCAAAACTACTAAGTCGCCTTTATTTACCTTACCTTCTTCCCACGCTTCAGTAAGTGCAATAGGAATAGATGCAGCTGTTGTATTACCATATTTCATGATATTATTAAACACCTGACTATCGTCTAACCTAAATTTCTTTTGAATAAATTGAGATATTCTTAAATTAGCTTGATGTGGAACTAACAAGTCAATATCTGTAGCATTTAATTTATTTTTCTCTAAGCCTTCCACAATAACCTCGCTGAAACGAACTACAGCATTCTTAAACACAAATTGACCGTTCATATAAGGAAAGTAAGATTCATCATTAGGGTCATTATCTGCAATAATATCATTTACCCATCTTTTACCCATACCAGGGGCAATTAAAGATAATTCCTCTGCATGCTGACCTTCTGAATGTAAATGAGTAGATAAAATACCTTTAGTAGTATCTTCTTCTCTACTTAAAACTGCTGCTCCTGCACCATCACCAAAAATAACCGAAACTCCCCTACCTCTTGTAGTCATATCTAAACCATGGGAGTGAAGTTCAGAACCTATTACTAGTACGTTTTTATACATACCCGTCTTTATATACTGATCAGCAATTGAAACAGCATAAACAAAACCAGAACATTGATTACGAACATCCAATGCCCCAACGGTCTTTATTCCTAAATCTCGTTGTACTAAAACCCCTGGGCCAGGAAAATAATAATCCGGACTAAGTGTCGCAAATACAATAAAATCAATATCATCTTTATCTATACCAGCTCTTTCAATAGCAATTTTAGCGGCTTTTACACCCATTGTAGTCGTTGTATCACCATCTCCACGAACCACATGCCTGCGTTCTTTTATACCGGTACGTTCTTGAATCCAAGCATCATTGGTATCCATTACTTTTGACAAATCATCGTTTGTCACTACGTTATCAGGTACATAATGACCTAAGCCAATTATTTTTGAATTATACATAGTACTGTTTTTAACCTGATGATTTTTCAGGTAGAATTAGTGTTGCAAGATAAACAACTATTGATAATTTTTATTAAAAATATAACAAGGAACCATTTGGTTGTCTAAGGAAAGGTTTTATTTATTAGCTGGACAGATGCAAAAACGTGCTATTAAACAATAGCACGTTTCTAAACAACCTAACCAATAAATAATCAACATGTGATTATGTTTGAAATTCTTTTTCATAGCAATTCTTCATAATCACTTTACAAATATACATTATGTTTAACGTTTTGTCATTAAAATTAAACAAAAATATTTGTTAAACTTTTACGCTCGTATTACTGTCAGTTTGTCACTCCCACCTACTATGGTATTTTTTTTGTCTTAATGTCGACAACTAATAATTAACAATGGCCGCGCTGAATGTGGCATAAAACATATAAAAAATGGCAACAGGTAAAATTAACGTGTCAGTAGACAACATTTTTCCACTGATTAAGAAGTTTTTATACAGTGATCATGAAATTTTTCTTAGGGAATTAATTTCTAACGCCACAGATGCTACCCTAAAATTAAAGCACTTAACAACAATAGGTGAAGCTAAAGTTGAGTATGGCAATCCTATCATAGAAGTTAAAGCAGACAAGGAAGGAAAGAAACTACATATCATTGACCAAGGTCTTGGTATGACAGAGGAGGAAGTAAAAAAATATATAAACGAGGTTGCTTTTTCTGGCGCAGAGGAATTCTTAAATAAATACGAGGATTCTGCTAAAGATTCTGGAATTATTGGCCATTTTGGTTTAGGATTCTATTCTGCTTTTATGGTTGCCCATAAAGTAGAAATCATTACAAAGAGTTATAAAGATGAACCAGCTGTACATTGGTCTTGTGACGGTTCTCCTGAGTTCACCATGGAAGCAGCCGAAAAAGAGACTCGAGGTACAGAAATAATTCTTCATATTGCTGAGGATTCTACAGAGTTTTTGGAAGATGGGAAAATTAAAAGCCTTTTAAGCAAGTATAACAAGTTTATGCCTATTCCCATTAAATTTGGAATGAGAACTGAAACTTTACCTAAGCCAGAAGGTGCAAAAAAAGAAGATAAAGCCCCTACCAAAGAGGTAGACAATATTATCAACAATCCAAACCCTGCTTGGACAAAACAACCTGCCGATTTAAAACCAGAAGATTATAAGAGTTTTTACAGAGAACTTTACCCAATGCAGTTCGAGGAGCCCTTATTTAATATTCATTTAAATGTTGATTATCCTTTTAACTTAACTGGCATTCTATATTTTCCAAAACTATCTAATGACTTAAGTCAGCAGAAAGATAGAATTCAATTATACCAGAACCAGGTTTTTGTAACGGATAATGTAGAAGGTATTGTTCCAGAATTCTTGACCATGTTGCGCGGTGTAATCGATTCTCCAGATATTCCATTAAACGTATCGCGTTCGTATTTACAGGCAGATGGCGCAGTAAAGAAAATTTCATCTTACATTACTAGAAAGGTAGCTGATAAGTTGAATTCTTTATTTAAAAATAACCGCGAGGAATTTGAAGCAAAGTGGAACGATATTAAAATCGTAATTGAATACGGGATGCTTTCCGAAGATAAATTCTTTGATAAGGCAGATAAATTTGCTCTTTATCCAACCGTAGATGGCTCTTACTTTACGTTTGAAGAGTTACAAGAGAAAATAAAAGATTCACAAACAGATAAAGACGGAAAAACAGTTATTCTTTACGCATCGGACAAAGAAGCACAACACAGTTATATTGAAACTGCTAAAGCTAAAGGGTATGAAGTATTGTTATTAGATTCTCCAATTATTGGTCACCTAATGCAGAAACTCGAATCTTCTAAAGAAAATATATCTTTTGCCCGTGTAGATGCCGACCATATTGACAAATTAATTCAAAAAGAAGAAACACAAATCTCTAAATTATCTGACGAAGAAAAAGAGACTTTGAAAAAAGAATTGGAAGAAGCTATTACAGATAAAAGCTTCACCGTTCAATTAGAAGCTATGGAAAGCGATTCTTCTCCGTTTACAATTACTGAGCCTGAGTTTATGCGTCGTATGAAAGAAATGCAACAGACCGGTGGTGGTGGTATGTTTGGTATGGGTGCCATGCCAGAAATGTACAACCTAATCGTTAATACAAACCACCCATTGGTTAGTGAGTTTTTAAATACAAAAACAGCGAAGAAAAAAGAACGATTAATCAACCAATCTCTTGACTTGGCAAAGTTATCTAAAGGCTTACTTAAAGGTAAAGCTTTAACCGAGTTTATTAAACGTAGCTACGAGATGGTGAAGTAATTTCCATTTCTTATAATTTTTTATAAAAGCCACTACATTTTTTGTAGTGGCTTTTTTTCTGAATTAACCCAAAATTATATACAAAGGGACATCTTAATCATCAAAATTATTCTATGATTCACTAATATCTTTTACCTTTTTTACTCATGCTTTTTTTATCTTCACCCCATGAAGGTGATTTCAACAAACATAGGAGACGCAGTATCTTTTGAATGGAACGGTGCAACAGAGCAAACTGGCATCTTTAAATATCCTACTACCAAAGGATTATTCTTAACTAAAAATGATGTAAAAAATGACACTGTTATAGATCGTGTACATCACGGGGGTACGCATAAAGCCTGTTATCTTTTTTCTGCCGATTATTATGATTATTGGAAAAAACTATACCCAGAATTAAAATGGGATTGGGGAATGTTTGGTGAAAACCTAACGGTAGCAGGACTAGACGAATCTAAAATACGAGTAGGCGATGTTTACAAAATAGGTGGAGCACTAGTTCAAATTTCCCAACCACGAGAACCTTGCTACAAATTAGGTATCCGTTTTGGCACACAAAATATTCTTAAGGAATTTATTACGCATAATCACCCAGGTACTTACGTAAAAATCCTTGAAGAGGGTCATGTAAATGCCGGTGATGAAATGGTTTTAGTAGAGCAGTCCACAAACACGCTAACCTCTCAGCAATTTTATGAACTTATGTTTGCCAAGGACAAACCAAAAGAAGTCCTTAAATTGTTTATGAGCAACGAATCTGTACCACAATACAAAAAAGACCGATTCCAGAAATACCTTTCCTAAATATTTAAAATCACGATTTAATGAAAAATTTAATTTTACTTTTTGCACTAACTAGTGGGCTAAAAACTATAGCACAATCAAATGCCGAGAACATAATAACTACAAACTCTAGCGTGCATAATATTGGTTTCCTAACTATGCTTAACCAGTATTCTGAAGACGGATTAAAATTAAATCCATTACTTGCTACTAGCCAAGGTGATAATAGGTATAATGACACTTTACCTAATTTTCTTTCACTTGAACACAAGAAAGAATTGGTTAACTACTATGCTGGGTATTTAGAAAAATCGAAAAAGTTTAAAAATGCCAAGCTTTCAGAAAATGAGCAAATGTCAAATGCTATTTTAAAATGGGAGTGTGAAATTAATTTAGAAGATTTAGCATTTGAAAACTACACCCCTATTGACCAAATGTGGTCAATGAATTTAATGATTGGTCAACTTGCAGGAGGTACTAGTGCTCAGCCCTTTAAAACAGTTGAGGATTATGATAATTGGTTAAAACGTTTAGATGATTACGTAGTATGGTTAAAATCAGCTAAATCCCAAATGCAAGCAGGTATTAAAGCTAAAAATGTTCTGCCAAAATCATTAATAAAAAAAGTATTACCTCAATTAGCAAGTGTTGCAAGTGCGGAATTAGATGACAATTTATTCTATTCACCAATAAACCAGTTTCCTGAAGATTTTACAAATGTTGAACGTTCTAGACTTACTTCAGAATACGCTAAATTGATTACTAATAAAATTGTTCCAGTATATAAAGAGCTTCACGATTTTATGGCCAATGAATATATGAAGGCCGGACGCGAATCTAGCGGAATACAAGGTACACCCAATGGCGATGTGTATTATGCGCATCAAATTAAATTATACACGACCACTACAATGACTGCCTCTGAAATTCATGAAATAGGAATAAAAGAAGTAGCAAGAATACGTGCAGAAATGGAAATAGTGAAGAAGGAAGTTGGCTATACTGGCAACCTAAGAGAGTTCTTCAATGAAGTTCGCACCAAAAAAGAATTAATGCCATTTACCTCTCCACATCAAGTTATTGACAACTTCAATGCTATTCATAAAAGAATGATGCCAAAGGTAAATGCTTTATTTAGCAAACAACCCAAAACTCCTTTTGAAGTTAGACGTACCGAAGCTTTTAGAGAAGCTTCTGCCAGTGCAGAATACAACCCTGGTTCTTTAGATGGCACAAGACCAGGTATTTTCTATGTCCCAATACCAGATGTAACTTCGTACAATATGTACTCAGATGAAGATTTATTTTTACATGAAGCCATACCTGGTCACCACTTTCAAATTTCGTTGACACAAGAAAATGAGGATTTGCCTCAATTTAGAAAAACACTATGGTACAGCGCCTACGGTGAAGGCTGGGCACTATATACAGAATCTTTGGGTAAAGAACTTGGACTATACAGCGACCCTTACCAATATTTTGGAATGTTGGGTGCAGAAATGCATAGAGCTGTTCGTTTAGTGGTAGACACTGGTTTACATTCAAAAGGTTGGACAAGAGAGCAAGCAATTCAATATTCTTTGGATAATGAAGCTGAATCCGAATCCAGTATTACTGCTGAAATAGAACGGTATATGGCTAATCCTGGTCAAGCTTTATCTTACAAAATTGGTCAGCTTAAAATAATGCAACTTAGAGCTACGGCTGAAGCAAGCTTAGGTACTGATTTTGATATTAAAATTTTTCACGAAAAAATACTTGAAACCGGTTGTGTACCTTTAGCTCTTCTTGAAGAAAAAATAATGAATTGGATAAGCTTAAATAAAAAATCTTAAAAAGTTACTTATGACATATCCTTGGCATTTATATATTATGGGCACAATTTATATCATTGCCGGAATTATGCACTTTATTAAGCCTAAAGTCTACCTAAGAATTATGCCCAGGTACTTACCTTATCATAAGCCTTTGGTATTATTAAGTGGTTTGGCTGAAATTGTTTTAGGTATGGGTCTTTTTTTTAGAACTACAAAAAACCTATCTATTTATGGAATTATAGCAATGCTAATACTATTTTTACTCGTCCATTTTTATATGCTTTCTAGTGAAAAGGCAAGTGCAGGTTTACCCAAATGGTTACTTCTTATAAGATTACCAATTCAGTTTATATTAATGTATTGGGCTTTTATTTACTTAAAATACTAAAAGCAAAAAGGGGACGCTCCCGTCCCCTTTTTTTGAAATCAACTTAAATCAACTTAATTAACAACAAATTCTTCACTATATGTTTTATTTGCAGATTTTACTGACAATGTGTAAGTACCAGGGTATGCATCAGCGAAATTGAAAGCTTTTTCAACAATCATTTCATCTGCAACTACTTGTGTAAATACTGTTCTGCCTTCTGCATCAAATATTTTAATAGATAATTTAGCTTTATCTAAGTTTAAGTAATTTAGAAAAATCATATTATTTGTCTTCTTAAAGAAAGGCTTTACATCTTCAGCAGTCTCAAGAATATTCAACTCATTATTCTTCAAAACAATTGTATATGAATAGCTTTTTAAGTTATCATCTGCTGATAGAAAATAAACTCCATCGGTTAAATCTTTAAGATTTAGTTTCTTACTAAATTGACCTTCAGACATTCTTTCCGCATAGATTACATTTAAGTCTGAATCCATTAACTTTACCTGTACACCTTTTGAAGAAGCATCCATAGTCAAAACCACACTTTTGGCTTTTCCTTCAGATAATAAGTTCAATTTTGGCTCTCTTGCCATGCCTGCTACTGTAGCGAACATAAAGGCAATAACTGTTGTGAATTTTACTAGGTTTTTCATAATAAATTATTTTAAAGGGTTAATGATAATTTACACTACAAACATACAGCCGTTGTAAAGCTCTCACTACATCATATTTTTCCAATTTATGTGTTATTTTAACCACTTTACTTAACCTTAACACCACCAATGATAATATTACACATGTTTAGGCTAATTTTGCAAAGATTAACCTGAAAAAGGTTATTTAATTTTATCATAACAAACAAAATATCATGGTGAAACATAAACCTACTTTCGAAGCCATTGAGCCAGATTTCGGTAAATCTTTTACATATCAGAAATTTGATGAGTTTAGATTAAACAAAAACAATCTTTGGCATTATCACCCAGAATTAGAATTAGTATACGTTAATGGTGGCTCTGGCAAAAGACAAATAGGCAGTCATGTATCATATTATACCAATGGCGACCTTATATTAATAGGTAGCAATCTTCCGCATTGTGGTTTTACCGATGCACTTACTGGTAATACCAGCGAAACTGTAATTCAAATGAAAAATGATTTCTTGGGTACAGATTTTTTTAAGATTCCTGAGATGAAGAAAATTGAAACCCTTTTTAACAGTGCTAGCGGCGGTATTGCCTTTTCCGGAAAAACAAAAAGAAAGATCGGTGAAAAAATGGAGGTATTAGAATACCAAACAGATTTTCAACGACTACTATCCATCCTAAATATATTAAATGAACTGGGAAACTCTGACGAAATGCGTATGTTGAATGCAAAAGGGTTCTCATTTGCAACTGATGTTAAGGATAATGATCGCATAAATATTGTATTCAATCATGTAAAGAATAATTTTAAGGAAGAACTTACACTGGAAGAAATATCGTCAATGGTAAGCATGACCATACCGTCTTTTTGCAGATATTTCAAAAAAATTACAAACAAAACATTTATACAATTCGTAAATGAATACCGTTTAGTTCATGCTTCTAAATTATTAGCAGAAAAACCTATGAGTATAACTGAAGTTTGCTTTGAATGTGGGTTTAATAATTTTTCTCATTTCAATAAATCATTTAAAGCTTTTACGGGTCAAAATCCCTCTGAGTATAGAAATGAATTAAAGAACGTTTTAGTGTAATTGGTAAATCTTTTATAAACTTCAATAATTTTAAGGCTTTCAAATGGTGTATATCATCACCATTTGGAAGCTTTTTTATACCCTTTTCTTACTGAGTTATAAATATATGTATACGTGTTCTTTACAATTTATTATCATGTACTACCTTTATATGGTTATGAACAAAGAATTTACACAAAGAGAATTAGACCGTATTATTGAAATGGCTTGGGAAGATCGTACTCCTTTCGAGGCTATTACTTATCAATTTGGCATTACTGAGCAAGAAACTATAGAAGTTATGCGCAGTGAAATGATACTAAGTAGTTTTAAAATGTGGCGCAAACGCGTTCAGGGGAGAGCAACTAAACATGCTAAATTAAGACCAACCGAAATAGACCGTTTTAAAAGCACCCGACAACGCACTATTAGTGCTAATAAAATATCTAAACGATAAATTATTATTTAAAGGTCTCGTTTAAAACTGCTGCTAGGCGTACACCACCCTTTTGTAATTGATCATTCACAGTACTCCACCAGTCATAACTATACCGGTAACTTAATTTTTCGCCAGGTTCTACGGATGCATATACTTTCTCTGCCAAAAGATGAGATTCTTCTACCCAGTCTAACAAGCTGCCTTTTTGTAAAAATCCTATTTGTTGCTTAGACATTTTTGGATATTCAAAAGCAAGTTCAGTAAAACTCATTCCGTTATCATCAATCATATTAGAATCCCAAACCCGATGTAAATTAGTACCATTTCCAAACCATTGTAATTGAATATCATTACCTCCTTTATCTTCCTCTCTACCTACATGCATTGGCTGATGCAAATCACCTATAAGATGAACCAAAAATTTTAAGTAAAATACTTTATCTTCCCTGCTGCTATTTTCACTTTTGATTATTTCAATACATGTAGTTATACCTTGTACTAAATCACCATACTCATTTGGTTCAATCTCTGCATAGGTTTTTCCAAAAGGTATATTTACATAATGCCATGCACTAAATTTACTATAAGCTCTATCAGATTTTATCTCATCACCAAAATTAGCTACTGCTGCTAAACTATTACCGTCTAACAAATCAGCAATGGCGCGTTTTGCTTTTTTACTTAGATGTTGCTCAGCAACTTCCCCAACTACTCTATGACCCGTTTTTGACCAAACCATATCATTTGAATAAGTATAATTGCAAATAATTAATAACAGGAGTAATATATTCTTCATGCTCAAAATTTTATCCAAAAATAGGATTTCATATTTTAAGGTATTGTTAAAACTTCGGTAAGGTTAAATTTATGTTAGAACTTGCAAGAATGAAGAAAAAGAGAATAAAATCTAAAAAACGAAACTTTTCTATTTTAAAGAGTATTGGATTTGCACTAGTAGGTCTATTTGTGTTTTTCATACTTTTTCTCGGCTCTGTTAACATAGGACTTTGGGGAAAAATTCCTTCAAAAAAAGAGTTGGCCAATTTTCAATATCAAATAGCATCAGAAGTTTATACAGCCGATAGCGTTCTTATAGGCAAATATTACTTATATGACAGACAACCTGTTTCTTTCGATGATTTTCCAGAACATTTAAAAAATGCTTTAATATCTATTGAGGATGAACGTTTTTACGAACATAAGGGCATAGATTTTAAAAGTCTAATTCGTGTTGGGTTCAAAACAATTTTATTGGGAGATAATTCCTCGGGCGGTGGAAGCACAATAAGTCAGCAATTAGCCAAAAACCTTTACCCTAGGAAAGAAAGAAATAAAACCAACATTGTAGTAGACAAGGTTAAAGAAATGATTATTGCAAAAAAACTTGAGAAAATATTCACCAAAGACGAAATATTGACGAATTACCTCAATACTGTTTCCTTTGGGGACAATACATTTGGTATCGAAAGTGCCGCTTTAAAGTTTTTCAACTCCCGCACCAAAGAAATTTCGACAACACAGGCCGCTACCCTAGTTGGTATGTTAAAAGCCACCTATAGTTACAACCCTAGATTATTTCCTGAGAAAAGTCTTAGCAGACGAAATTTAGTTTTAAGAGCAATGTATGGCAATAATTTAATTTCTGAAGAACAGGTGGCTCGCTTCTCTCAAGAAGACCTTAATCTTGATTATCGTGAATTTGATTACAATGCTGGTATAGCTCCATATTTTAGAGAAGAGGTTAGAAAAGAAATGTTAGGTTGGATTGCAGAGCAAAACAAAGCAGGAACGGATTATAATATATATACATCTGGACTAAAAATCTACACCACTCTGAATTTTAAAATGCAAAAAATAGCAGAAGACGCTATGACTAAACACATGACAAAACTTCAAAACGATTTTGAAAAAAGTTATGGTAAAAATGCTCCATGGCTTAAAGACAAAAATCTAATACAAAAAATAGCCGCTAGAACTCCCCATTATAAAGGTTTAAAAAAAGCTGGATTTTCACATAAAGAAATTATTGATAGTTTATCAAAGGATACTCGCAAAAGAAAATTTAGTGATTGGCAAGGTGAAAAAGAAGTAACAGCCACTACTATAGACAGCATTCAGCATTACACCAAGTTCTTAAACACAGGCTCATTAACGGTAAATCCCAATAATGGCGATATATTAGTTTGGATAGGAGGCATTAATTTTAAGCAATATAAATACGATCATATTTCTCAAAGTAAGCGCCAAGTTGGCTCAACATTTAAGCCTATTGTTTACACCGCAGCTTTAGAACAAGGTGTTACGCCATGTACCTATTTTTCGGCAGAAGAAGTGGAATATGACAATCTAAAAGGGTGGTCGCCTAGTAATTCAGGTAACAAAGATGAAGCTTACCTAAATTATTCAATGGAAGAAGGTTTAAGTAATTCTGTAAACACAATTGCGGTTAAAGTATTAGAAAAAGCTGGTATTGACAATGTTTTAAGCTTGGCAAAAGACATGGGTATATCAATAAAATTACCCAATGAAGCATCTATCGCATTAGGAACTGGTGAAATAAAAATATTAGAAATGGCCGAGGCATATTCTAGTTTTAGCAATAATGGAAAACATATAAAACCAATCTTAATAAAATCTATTAGCAATAAAAAGGATTCGGTTTTAGCCAAATTCAGGTCAGAATTAAGTAGTAAAGCAGCCTTTTCGAAAGAAACCGGACAAATTATGATAGAAATGATGAAATCTACCATTAATTCTGGAACAGCCTCAAGATTACGAAGTACGTACGGATTAAAAAATGACATTGCAGGTAAAACAGGTACCACTCAAAATAATAAAGATGCCTGGTTTGTTGCGCTTACTCCAAATTTTGTTCACTTAACATGGGTTGGCCTAGATCAACACGAAATAGGCTTTAGCAATACTAGTATAGGTCAAGGAGCAAATGCTGCCCTACCCCTATTTGGACTTTGGATGCAAGGTCTTAATCAACATAAAGAGTTTGATAAATATACCAAAACAAGTTTCCCAAAACCCTCAGCATTTGTTCTGGATGCTTTAAACTGCGACCCCATAAAACGCGATGGTTTTTTTAAACGATTATTCAAAAACCCTAACAAGAAGAAGACTAAAAAATTTAATGGGTAAGGGTCTTCTATAAAATTATTTAAAGAAACACACTTTCAATTAAATTAATTTAATATATTTATGATATCATTTTAATATCACAAATTATGAAAGAAGAAAAAACCCATAGTGCACAAAATGGATACCTAATGCTTTTTGTTGTTTTAGCCTTATTAATTGGCGGAATTGCACTTCTTAGAATTTACGTTGGCGCCTTTATGATTTTTGCAGCATTATTAATGTGTGCAGGTTTTGTCTTAGTGAATCCAAATAGTTCTCGAGTATTACTCTTATTTGGTAAATATATAGGTACGATTAAAGAGAATGGCCTTTTCTGGGTAAATCCTTTATACACCAAAAAAAGAATTTCATTAAGAGCTAGTAATTTTGATAGCGAGCGATTAAAAGTTAACGATAAACTTGGAAACCCCATTATGATAAGTACCATTTTGGTTTGGCGCGTAACAAATACTTACAAAGCTGCATTTGACGTTGACGACTATCAAAATTTTGTTCGCGTACAGACTGATGCCGCCGTACGTAAACTAGCAAGTATGTATCCTTATGATAATTTTGCTGATGAAGGTTTAGACGAAGACATAACTTTAAGGTCTAGTGTTAATGAAGTAAGTGAAGCTCTAGAACAAGAATTACAAGAACGCTTGTCTATGGCAGGTATAGAAGTTTTAGAAGCTCGTATTGGATATTTAGCTTATGCTCAAGAAATTGCCAATGCAATGCTTAAAAGACAACAAGCTACAGCAATTGTAGCTGCAAGACATAAAATAGTTGAAGGTGCAGTAAGCATGGTAGAAATGGCTTTAGAGGAATTGAGCAAAAAGAATTTGGTAGCCTTGGACGATGAACGAAAATCGGCTATGGTAAGTAACTTAATGGTAGTGCTTTGTTCTGACAAAGATGTTTCTCCTATTGTAAATGCGGGTTCATTAAATCATTAATATGAGAGTCTTTAATGAAACACAACGGTTTTCGCAATGGTGGCTGCAAATTATTAATTTAGCTTTAATAGCTCTATTGCTATTCTGTATTTACAAATGGTTTTTTTTTAGGTGAATCTGTAGGTAATGTAACTGCCGATGACAGATTAGGTCAAACTATATCAATACTTGCTGTAATGCTTACTTTACCATTAATTTATTTATTTAGATTAAAAACAATTATTGATGAAATTGGAATCCACTATCAATTTACACCTATTAACTTTTCAAAAAAGACAATAAGGTGGAGTGAGATAGATAAATGTTATGTTCGTACCTATAAACCTATTAAGGAATTTGGTGGATGGGGTTATCGCAGTTCATTTGGCTCAAGGAAGGCTATAAATATAAAAGGTAATAAAGGCATACAACTTGTATTAAAAGACGGTAAAAATTTACTTATTGGTACTCAAAAAGAAAATGACGCAAACAAAGTAATAGAACGGTATTTCAAAACTAAGGATGAGTAAGAAAAAACCTTTTGCACTACGGGTAAATGAAGAAATGCTTCAGGCTATTGAAAAATGGGCTGCAGATGAATTTCGTAGCACCAATGGGCAAATTGAATGGATGTTGATGAAAAGCTTAAAAGAAGCTAAAAGAGAACCAAAACAAAATAAACACAAATAAGTTTAGCATTTATTTAACAAAACAAAAACCTAAATTTGGTCGACCACCAAACTATTAAAAGATATGACCAAATTCTTAAGTACCCTAGTACTTATCCTTTTTTGTTATACTATTCATTCTCAATCTGTAGCTAAATCTTTTGTCGTAAAAGAAACTAATGCCCAAATTACCCCAGACGGTATTCTTGATGAAGCTATATGGGAAATTGCAGAAAGTGCAAATGAGTTTTGGCAGTATTTCCCACTAGACTCGGTACAAGCTTCAAAGCAGACAGATATTAAAATGTTATACGACAATGTCAACCTATATGTTGGAATAACAGTATACACCGCTGGCCAAAATTATTCAATAGAATCATTAAAAAGAGATTTTAGAGCTGGAAATAGTGATAATATCACCCTATTGTTCGACACTTTTAATGACGGTAATAACGCGTTCCTATTTGGAATAAACCCTTACGGTGTTAGACGTGAAGGTCTTGTTTCCGGAGGTGGATTAAATTTAAATGGCTTCACTATTTCATGGGATGTAAAATGGAGAGGAGATTCAAAAATTTATGACGACCACTATACTGCAGAAATGGTAATTCCTTTAACCGCTTTTAAGTTTAAAGAAGGAGAGACAAAATGGAGGTTTAATAGTTATAGATTTGACACCCAGTCTAACGAGAACAGTACATGGATGAATATTCCCCAAAATCAAAATATTTATGGCCTTACCTTTATGGGTGACATGGTTTTTGAAAAACCATTAGGAAAATATAGAACTCCCCTTGCTGTTATTCCTTATATCAACATGATTTCTCAGAAAGACTTTGAACTAAATGAACCCAACACCAATATTAAAGTTGGTGGTGATGCAAAAGTAGCAATTGGTAATAGTATGAATTTGGATATAACTATAAATCCAGATTTTTCACAAGTTGAAGTAGATGACCAAGTAACTAATTTAACACGTTTTGAAGTTTCGCTTCCAGAAAAAAGGCAATTTTTTATAGACAACAGTGACCTTTTTGGGAGCTTTGGTGGTGGTAGAGATGCAAATCCGTTTTTCTCACGACGTATTGGAATTGCCAAAGATACCGCTGACAATGCCATTGAAAATAAGATTATTGGAGGTGTACGTTTAAGTGGTAAAGTTACAAAAGGACTTAGATTAGGATTTTTAAACCTACAAACCGACGAAGATCTAGATGCTCAGATTGCATCAAATAATAATACCATGTTAGCATTACAAAAATCAGTTTTTGGACGATCTAATATTGGAATGTTTTTTATAAACAGACAAACTTTTAAAGATTATGAGTTTCAAGACCCAGAAGATAGGTACAATAGGGTTGCAGGAGTTGATTACAATCTCATTTCTGATAATAATATATGGAATGGGAAATTTTATCTTCATAAATCTTTTGCACATAATGCTGGTAATAAAAATCTTTCATCCGGAGCCTTTTTACAATACAATTCTAGAAATTGGAACTTCTTTGAAGATGTCGTCTATTTAGGTGAAGATTTTAGATCTGATCTTGGTTTTATTCGTAGAACAGATATTTTTAAGACTGCAACTATGGTAGAACGTATATTTTGGCCAGAAGACAGTGCTATACAAGCACATAGTTTTAAATTTTTCCCTGTAATAACATGGAGTCCAGATAATAATTTTCTAAATACGGACTATGAATTAATGGGTTCGTGGGAATCAAAATTTACAGATCAATCAGAAATCAATGTTGAATACAACAATACCTATACCTATCTTTTCGAAGAATTTGACCCAACTGATAAGGATGATGCTATTCCATTACCCGGTGAAATAGGTTACCATTACTATAGTGTTTCATTAGAATATAAATCAGATAGTAGAAAAAGATTCGCTTATGCAATTCAACCAACAGTGGGTACTTTTTTTAATGGCAACCGGTATTCTATTAAAAGTGAAATGTTTTTAAGATTTCAACCTAAGGTATTTCTTTCCTTGGCTATGAACTATGATAAAATTTCATTGCCTGCACCATATTCAAGTGCGGATATTTGGCTCATTAGCCCTAAAATAGACGTTACATTTAGCAAATCAGTCTTTTGGTCGACTTTAGTTCAATATAGCAATCAACGAGATAATCTTGGCTTTAATTCAAGATTACAATGGCGCTTTGCGCCTTTATCGGATTTATTTGTGGTTTATAATGATAATTATTTTGTAAACTCTTTTGAACCAAAATATAGATCTATAAATCTTAAATTTTCTTACTGGTTAAATATTTAAAATGATGTATAAAATATTATGTTCTGATTTAGATGGAACATTACTTTCTACTAAAAGCGATGTATCAGATTATGCAATAAAACAAATTAGTAGAATTAAGAACAATACAAGAGTAATACTAGTTTCAGCAAGAATGCCAAGTGGCATGCTCTACATTCAAGAAAGCTTGGGTATTACCAATCAACCAATAGTTTGCTATAATGGTGCTCTTGTGGTAAATGAAAATAAGGTCTTAAACTCCGTATACATACCTATTCATATTATAAAGGATTTACATAAACTTTGCATGGGACAACAAGCCGATCTAGGGCTTTATTATAACAACGAATGGTGTGTTCCACAAACTTCTGAGAGAGTAGAAAAAGAAACAAAATACACAAAATCTACTCCTATTTTTGAATCTACAAATACAACATTGGCCAAATGGGAGGAACGAAAGGTCGGAGCTCATAAAATAATGCTTATGGGTACTAAAGAAAGTACCGATACATTAATGCCTTTGCTTCAAAAAAACTATATTCAGCATTTAAATATTTACAGATCTAATGACACTTTAATAGAGCTAGCTCCAAAATCTGTTTCTAAACTATCAGCTATAAAATTGTTGATAGGTAAGAATGAAACTTTAAAAGATATTATTGCCTTTGGTGACAACTACAATGATATAGAAATGCTTGAAAATGTTGGCTGCGGTGTAGCTGTAGAAAATGCCAGAGCAGAGGTTAAAAAAATTTCTAAACATATTACTTTAAAAAACACAGAGGACGGTGTTGCCCGATTTATTGAAGAACACTTGGTTATTTAACTATATTTGAAAATACCAACTCACCAAAAAAAATATGCATTATCTACTTTCTCAACCTTTAATAAGTAACGACACCGTAGTCTTTGGCCTATTAGCACTTTGCTTAGGATTTATATTTTATACCTCTAGTCGTAATACAGGTTTTTGGAGCAAATTTTATTCCGTAGTACCAGCTGTTCTTATGTGCTATTTATTACCCGCCATACTTACCAGTACAGGTATAATTTCGGATGAAATATCTAGTTTATATTTTATGGCAAGTAGATACTTACTACCAGCTGCTTTGGTATTAATGACCCTTAGTATCGACATTAAAGCGATCTCTAATCTAGGTTCCAAAGCCCTAATAATGTTTTTAACAGGTAGCGCTGGTATTATTATTGGGGGACCTATTGCAATATTAATAGTATCTATATTTTCACCTGATACCGTTGGTGGTAACGATTTTGATGCTATTTGGAGAGGACTTTCTACTATTGCAGGTAGTTGGATTGGGGGGGGTGCCAACCAAGCTGCCATGCTAGAAATATTTCAGTACAATCCAGAAAAATATGGCGGAATGGTATTGATAGATATCGTCGTAGCCAATGTTTGGATGGCCGTTGTTTTATTAGGCGTAGGTAAAACTAAACAAATTGATAAATGGTTAAAGGCAGATACTTCTGCAATTGAAAAATTAAAAATAAAGGTAACCGAGTTTACCGAAAAAATTACCCGTGTACCTACTTTAAATGATTACATGATATTATTGTCATTAGCATTTACCGCTGTAGGTTTAGCTCACTTTTTTGGTGATGAGGTTAGTGCTTTTTTAACCAGTAATTTTGATGCTGTTAGTGATCAAAAAAGTTTTCTTTCTTTTCTTGGATCTAGCTTTTTCTGGATGGTAGTGCTAGCCACTTGTTTAGGTATAGCTCTTTCCTTTACAAAAGCAAAGAATTATGAAGGAGCAGGCGCCAGTAAAATTGGTGGAATGTTCATTTATATTTTAGTTGCTACTATTGGTATGAAAATGGACTTAGGCAAAGTTCTTGAAAATCCAGGGTTAATTGCTGTTGGTTTTATATGGATAGCTATTCATGCTGGACTAATGATATTAGTTGCAAAACTGATAAAGGCTCCTTATTTCTTTTTGGCTGTAGGTAGCCAAGCAAATGTTGGTGGTGCCGCGTCTGCCCCTGTTGTGGCTGCAGAATTTCATTCATCATTAACTTCAGTTGGTGTATTATTAGCAGTTTTAGGCTATGTAGTAGGTACTGGTGGCGCCTTACTTTGTGCCTATTTAATGGAAGTAGCTTCAAATTTATAATCTCTACTTTTTAATAACAAATTAATTCTTACCCTTTATATCTATTAAAATTTATAGATATTTGCGGCCTAAATTATACGAATGAAAAAAATAATACTTGTTTTAGTTTCCATACTGGTTTTCAGTGCATGTAGTGATAATTCAGAAGATACTTTAATTGTTAATGGCAAAATTAAAGGCCTAAAAAAAGGAATTCTATATTTACAGCATGTTCCTGATTCTCTTTTAATTACCGTTGATTCTTTAGCAATAAATGGAGATGGTAATTTTTCTTTCAAAACAAAACTAGATAGTCCTGAAATATTTTATTTATACTTGGATAAGAAGGATAATAATGACATTAATGACCGCATTACTTTTTTTGCTGAACCTGGTACAATTACAATAAATACAGACTGGAATACTTTTGATACTACAGCCAAAATTTCTGGTTCAAAAAGTCAAGAAAAATTGGAAGAATATAGACAAACTATGTCTGGTATTAATAAAAGAAATATTGAAATAATGATGAAAGCTGCTCAACCAGAAAATGAGCTTAGCCAAATAAGTATTGATTCATTAGAAAATATTAGCAATAGAAATCTACAAAGAGGCTATGCATTTGCTATTAATTTTGCTCTTAATAATAAGAATTCTTTTATCGCGCCTTATATTGCTTTAAAAGAAATACCTGATGCCAATATTAAATATTTAGATTCAATTTACGGTGTTTTACCTAAAGAGGTTATGGAGTCGAAATATGGTAAAGAGCTAGCAGTCTTATTGAAAAAATAATTAAGTTTTAACTCAACTATTTTAATTAAAAAAGCATCCTATTAAAAATAGGATGCTTTTTTAATAACTTAAATTTAGCTTACTATGTTAAGCTAATTTATTTAATGAATCTACTAATTTGTTCGCTCTAGTCTCTAATTCGTTTTTTACTTCATTGAAATGAGCTTTCTTATTCTCAACTTTACTTTGGTTTACTTTAGCAATTAGTTCATCGAAATCTACTATTGCTTGATCCACGATAGCTGAACCTTCTTTTGAATTGTTTTTTCCGTTTGCAGCATCTACAATGTACACTCCTTCTATAATGTCACCAAGAACATTATTAATATTTTTTTTTAACTCTTTTATACTTGCCATTACTAATTATTTTTTTGCAAAAATACACTTTTTCAATTGCTGAGTAGTTAAATACCAATTAAATAGTAACTTCTAAAAGTTTAGCACCCTTAGATTTTAAAGAAATAGTATTGGTATTTGCTGGTAATAAAGCTGTTTCTCCTTTTTTTATTGCTGCATGTCCTTCAGGGGTACTAATTAAAACCTCGCCTCCAACGCACATAAATATAGTAAATGAGTCGCGCTTTGTAGTATCAATTTCAATATCCTTAGTTAACTCTATGAAGTTTGTTTTAAAATAAGGACAGTCAACCATTGTATTAATTTCATTAACACTGGAAGAATATGAAACTTTAAAATCATCTTTCTTTTCATAATCGACAGCATCAATAGCTAGCTCCGTATGCAATTCACGAAGGTTACCTTCCTTGTCTTTTCTATTAAAATCAAATACACGATAAGTGACATCAGAAGTTTGTTGAATTTCTGCTAACATTACGCCTGCGCCAATAGCATGAATTTTTCCAGTATTGATAAAAAATGTATCTCCTTCTTTAACTTCCTCATAATTAAGAAGATCCAATAAGGAATCATTAGCAACACTTTCAGCGTATTCCTGTTTTGTTACATCTTTATTAAAACCTACAATAAGTTCTGCTTTTGGATCAGCATCCATTATATACCACATTTCTGTTTTACCAAAAGAATTATGACGTTTTTTTGCCAACTCATCATTAGGGTGTAATTGAATAGATAAGTCTTGCTTAGCGTCTATAAACTTAATTAATATTGGAAATTCTTTTCCAAAACGTTCTACAACACTTTTGCCTAATAGTTCTTCACCATTAGAATCTATGAGCTCCTGGAGCGATTTCCCTGCTAAACTACCATTTTCTATTACTGAAATATCTCCCTTAACGGTTGATAGTTCCCAACTTTCTCCAGTAATATCACTTACAATAGGTTTACCTAAAACTTCCTTAAGCTTAGTTCCTCCCCAAAGTCTTTCTTTTAAAATTGGTCTAAATTTTAAAGGGTGTATCATCATATTATTAATTTATATAAGAAGTAACGTTTATTTAAGAATTTTCTTACATTTTATCTTGAATTAACCGGAAAAGGTTACAAAATTTCTAGGTGTTTCATAAAGGACAACTTCTAAATCATTTAAAGTTGCAATATGCGGTCTTAGTTTTTTCCAAATTACTACGGCAATATTTTCGGCAGTAGGGTTCATATTCTTAAACTCTTCTACCTCTATATTTAGATTTTTATGATCAAGATAATCTTCAATCTCTACTTTGATCAAATCTTTTAAAACCTTCATATCCATTACAAAACCTGTTTCTGTATCTATTTCGCCGGCAACACTAACAACTAATTCATAGTTATGCCCATGAAAATTTGGGTTATTACATTTCCCGAAAATTTCGGAATTTTTACTATCTGTCCAATCTTTTCTATATAGTCTATGGGCTGCATTAAAATGTGCTTTCCTACTTACTTTTACTTTCATTTTTTTCTGGAGTTATAAATAAGTGCTCATAAAATTTATCAAAAATTATTTTAAACCAGGCTGTATACTTTTTTGGATTACTTGCTATATCTTTCTTTACCAATTCAGGAGACATCCATTTCCATGCCTCTACCTCATCTGGGTTAATGTTAGGTTCCAAATTAAAACTCCCTAACATTACGTGATCAAATTCATGTTCTGTTAAACCATTATCAAAAGGGGCTTTATAAATAAACGAGAATAGCTCTTGTAATTCTGCCTGAAAACCCATTTCTTCTTGTAGTCTACGTTTACCAGCCTCAATATTCGACTCTCCCACTCTTTGGTGGCTACAACACGTATTGGTCCATAATAAAGGTGAGTGATACTTAGACGCTGCGCGTTGTTGCAGCATTATTTCCCCATTTTTATTTGTAATAAATACTGAAAATGCTCTATGCAATACTGCCTTTTCATGAGCTTCCATTTTAGGCATAGTACCAATTTGCTCGTTCTGTTGATTTACAAGAATTACCTCTTCTTCCTTCATTTCGTAAAAATAAGGTGTTTAGCTTATTCTACGAAAAACAGAGCAGATAATAATATGTTAATTGAAATTGATTAGAAGAACCGAGGTGATTTCAGATTATTCTTTGTGGAAATAAAATCATACCTAAAAATTACTTCGAAAGAACCATCGTTAAATGCGGCATTTCCAAGTTCGGTTGTTTCTTTATCATAGGCAATACCTATTAAAAATTTATTAGAAACATTAAACCCGGCCATTCCACTAAACGCAGCATCCCATCTATACGCTCCTCCAAGAATAAATTTATCGTCCAACATAAAATTCACGGATAAATCTACTTGTAATGGCGCCCCTTTTACAACTTTGGTAAGTAAGGTTGGCTTAAATTTTACAAACTCATTTAAATCCCAAACATAACCCGTAATTAAATAAAAATTCATTTGTTCTTTAGCTGTTGATAAGTTGGATTCTTGAAAGTGAGTCGTTTCTAAAAACCGTGGTACAGATAAACCTAGATAATAATTATTTGTATGATAGTAGACACCTGCTCCAATATTTGGAGATAATCTATTATCAATATCTTGCTGTAAAGTAGGATCCGTTGTATATTGATTTAATTCTGAAAACCTAATATCCAATAAGTTAGCACTAGCTTTTAAACCAAAACTTAATCTTCCTTCCGTTGAAGTCCAAACCGTATACGAGAAATCAATATCAAAGTTAGTTTCTGAGGTAGGTCCTATTTCATCGTTTACTATTGACAAACCTAAACCTACACCTCTATAACCAATTGGCGAATGAGCATTGAATGTTTGTGTTGTTGGCGCTCCATCTAATCCCACCCATTGAGAACGATGCAAAGCACCTATACTAATGTGTCCTCTAGAACCGGCATAAGCAGGGTTGACACTTATAGTATTATACATATACTGCGTATACTGCGCATCTTGCTGGCCATAAGAAAACACTCCAAAGCAAAGTGCCGAAATCGCGACAAACTGCTTTAGAAGCTGCTTTTTATTATTGTATATATATTTTACAAACATTATTCTTATCTATTTATATATATGTAACCTGATAGCGATTTTGTCTCGCCATTTGGTAATTCATAATCTAGTATATAGAAATACGTTCCTACTGGTAATTTACGATCTACATCTACTGTAACTCTACCTTCAGATGTACCATCAAAAACGTTTCCTTCTGTGTTATATGCCTTGGTCATGTAAACCGACACACCCCATCTGTTATAGATTTTCAAGGTATTGTTCGGATAATTTTCCAATCCGTTTATTCTTAGAACATCATGAATTCCGTCACCATTAGGTGTAATAACGTTGAAAACTTCAATTTCTTCTTCTAATTCTCCTAAATCTGAATCTAAGTAATTAGGTATTCCATCTCCGTCAGAATCATCATCAACATAATTTCCGTTCAGATTTAAATCTTCATCACGAGTTTCAATACCATCATCGTCATCATCGGTATCCCTATAATCAGATTCATCATCACTATCTGTATTAGGAAGTTGTGCATAAGGATCATCGATTTCATCATTGACATCAATATCAACAGAAATTGCACCTTCATACCCATCATCCAATCCATCATTATCCTTATCGGATCCTATTCTTACGACATCTGCTATACCGTCATGATCATGGTCGTGACCTTCAATTGCATCAAGTACATTATCATTGTCACTATCCTCATCTAAATAGTCCGGTAGGTTATCTCCGTCAGTATCTACAGGGAATATTCCAGTTAAACCATTTGCTTCATAGGCATCATCTAAACCATTGGTATTCGCATCGATCCCTGAAGGCGGAATGTAATCTGCCGTAGCTTGAGCTTCAACATTATCTGGTATACCATCGCCGTCAGCATCAATATCTAAATAATCTGGGAAGCCGTCACCATCAGTATCTGTAGGATCGGTAGATGGGTCATTATCGCCATCTAAATTCAAATCTTCAAAACTATCTACAATACCATCATCATCACTATCCATATCAACACCTAACGGATTAATAAGAATTGTTATGGTCGATGTGCTACAGTTACCAACATTGTCACAAACCGTATAATCAAAAGCATCTGTGCCTAAGTAATTATTATTTGGGAAATATGTTGGAATATCATCTGATGGGTCATTGGGAGTACCATTATCATCAACAGTTACCGAACCGTTGGTAGGTTGCGTTACGCTAAATGTTCCAACAGTGGGTAAATCATTATCGTTTATTTGCCAAGTAGTAATTGCTCTAATTTCATTAATATCTATCGCAATTGAATCATCATTCGTATCCAATATTGGTAATACCTCTATTGTTACTGTAGCTGTACTACAATCTCCATAAGCATTGCAAATAGTATAGTCAAAACTATCAGTACCATTAAAATTTACATCTGGCGTATAGGTTACAATATCATCTAATGGATTGTTTGGTGTACCACCATCATCAATAGTTACCGTACCATTTGCAGGCTCAGTTGTAGTTAAAGCACCAACATCCGGTAAATCGGCATCATTATCATAAATATCAATGATTACCGAAACTTCCTCGTCTGTCGTTACCAAATCATCTTCTAAATCTGCAGCTTCAGGCAAACATACTACGGTGAAATTAGGTAGGCTAAACGTATTACCTGCTTTTGTCACCAGTGCCGTATACCTTACCACTCCATCGGTTGCGATGACCATTGGTCTTAGCTGGTCTCCGACTAAAGGCGGACTCCAACTTACCAAGGCTGTGCTGGGAACATTAGAAGTAATATCCATCATTACTTCATTGTCTGGATTATTACAATCTGTTACTATGAAATAACCTGTAGCATTAGAACCACATAAAGTACCATCATAGGTAGCAAAATAAATACCAGGTTGCGTTACTTCATAAAAAGAATCAGTACCTAAAATTGTTGCAGTATTTGAAGCTTCATACCAGCGAAAATTATTTTGATCACTATCTGTTGGTGCCTGAAGTAAAAACTGGGCATTAGATACCAACATTCCCAATACCGTAGTAACGATACTGAGAAATATGGTTTTATATATATGAGTTTTTTTCAAATCGATTTGGGATCTAAGCTTCAATCAGCTATTTATTGTGCTACAAAAACCACGTTAATTAATGTGTTATAATCCGTTGGTGTTGAAATAACATCATAAGTCATAACACCGACATTATTAACAACTACATTAGCAAAAACAGTAGTATCATAATAAGTAACATAATAGTATAATTCATTATTTGCATACGTTGGAATTGCCGCTGGAGCTCCTGCGCTTACTACTGCCGGCGTACCATATTGAGCTAAATACTCTGCATGTAAATTAATTGTTCTACCAGTACCAGTTGTTGCTACATCTACCTCTATAGAAGGCGGATAAAATATATCTGGTCTTGTATTAGCAATCAAATATGGATCGGCGGAAGTACCAGTGCCCGTTACACTAATATCAGTATCTGGAGCAGCCTCCACAACCGTTTCAGCACCATTTGCTGTTGGTACAGAAAGGTTATAATTAATACCACTTTGAGTAACAGTTACAGAACCATTGGTTGATGTTATCGTTTGAATTTCGTTGGATGAATTGTTATCATTATCAGCAATCGAAACTGTACCTCCACCATTAGACAAAGTAATATTAGTACCTGACTTAGATAGTGTTTGAAGTTCGTTTGATGGATTTGAATCGGCATCGTTAACATTTAAGGTAATTGCATTACCTCCAGTTATTGATATCTGACCTGCAGCCCCAGTTGTTGCCAATGTTTGATCATCAGTTGCTGGGTCTCCTGCAGGACCAGTTGCGCCTTGTGGACCTTGTGCTCCTGTTGCTCCGGTTGCTCCCGTTGGACCTGCTGGACCTTGTGCTCCCGTTGCTCCCGTTGGACCTTG